>Ga0255345_1002792_pt1 | contig 21456 bp, 21 predicted proteins | sample wastewater_treat_6_FD_192415 | JGI IMG/M metagenome (GOLD analysis project Ga0255345, IMG submission 192415) | Wastewater microbial communities from Lulu Island WWTP, Vancouver, Canada - plant20 | ecosystem: Engineered > WWTP > Wastewater > Unclassified | place: Canada: Vancouver, British...
GACCGGATACCCCTTTTATCCGGAAAAACGTCAGGGAGCTTGTCGCATTCCTGGAACCCCTTACTCAACTTGCTCATACCCTGCAACCAGCGGAAGTCATCAATCTCCTGAGAAACAATCTGGACTACGACCGATATGTAACGGATGAGGATATCCCGACACCCGATGACTCCAAGATCCAGAACCTCAATCAGCTGCAGCTCGCGGCAACCAGGTTCTCCAGCATCAGGGCATTTATTGAATACACGGAAACCTTCCAGGACGAGAGCACCAATGACGAGGAGGGAGTGTCCCTGATGACCATACATAAAGCGAAGGGATTGGAGTTTCCTGTCGTCTTCGTGGTCGGACTGGTCGAAGGGATACTTCCCTCCAAGAAGGGGGATATCGAGGAGGAGCGCAGGATCTGCTTTGTGGCCATGTCCAGAGCGATGAAGCTGCTCTTCCTCAGCTGGTCTCACACATATCTTGGGCAACCCTCAAAGCGATCCCTCTTCTTGGATGAAGCAATCGGAGTCAAACAGGACCCATAAACCCCTCCAGAACCTTCTAAAACCGTCCACAGCAAGAGATCTCCCTTAAACCCTATCTCGAATGGGGAAGGATCAATTATGACCTTCCCCTAACCCTATCAATGAATCAGCACATAACAGAAAGGAGCAACAGCTATGTCATTTGAATTATTGCACTTTTATGAATCTGACAGGATTCTGAAAAAGAAGAAGATGGAGAAGCACTTACTGGCAACCCTTGAGTACATGGACGATGCGCTGTACGGAACCCTGCACAGGGGGGAACTGCTGAGGCAGACGCTCGAGGAGATGCACTGGAGGAAAGAGCCCCTGAACATCCTGGACGGGAGGCGGTACTTCTACAAGGGGTTGTCGAACGGCATCGCCATAGATGGATCGCTCAACGTCTACGAATTCATCCTGGAGGGTCTCCTGAGATTGCAGATCGGGTTTGCACGACAAAGGGTTGACGCAGGCGTCTTGCTCCTCAATGGTAGAAGGAGCGATAAAACGCCATTCGGGAGTACCAGGGAGCTGGTTGAGAAGGAAATGGATCAGCTTTCCCCCGTCATCAATCTGCCAGTCAGTATCGTTCTCTTTGATCTGGGTGAACCGGGAGTATTTGTCAAGGAGCCTGAGGCAGAAACCACAAAAGGACATTCACCGGGCATCGATCCTGAAACCACAGTTTCTCAAGAGGATATGGCGCCCTCTCAGGATTCCCGTACCAAGGTAACAAGAAAACGACCTAAGGCTAGGTTGGGAAAGGAGGCAGAAACATGTCCAACATGACGACTCTTGAAAATGTCTATGACCGAGTTGCAAACATGGCCAGGACCCATGAGGACAGATTGATTCCCGTCGATGACGTCTCCTTTACGGACCTAGAATCAGTTTGCATCTCGGGTGCGACCTACAATTTGCGTCCCATCGCGCAGCAGAGCATTTGTTACCGTCTTGGCATTCCCATCCACTATTTGAGGAAATGCCCAGTGGATATCCAGCAAAATAACCTCAATTACTGGATCAAGCACGAAAAGAACGAAAAGCTGTTATTCCGGTTCGACTCGAATGAGGTCAGGGCAATCTTTACCCCGAGATACATTCCCACCGACAACAAGGAGGTCCTCGATAGGTTGCTTGAGCACGGATACAAACCCAACACCCGAGTTCAATGCTCACTGGATGACGAGTTCATGTTGGTCAGTGTCCCAGATGATCGGGAAACCTTCCGGATCAACGGGGACAAATTGACCCCTGGAATCTCTGTAAGCAACTCCGAAGTGGGATTGGCATCTTTGTCAATTTCGACGTTCACCCTGAGACTGATCTGCACCAATGGGATGATCTCCAAGACTGAAGTATCTGCTTCCTACAGGCATGTTTCCGACAAGCTCCTTTCAAACTTCCCAAGAGTCTTGAACGAACTCAAATCAGGATTCGGTCAACAGAAGGATCAGTTCCATATCTCACTGGAGAGCAAGGTGGAGAATCCCGAGGCAACCATCGAGAGCTTCAACCGCCAGTTCGAACTTCGGAAGGAGGAAAAGGAAGCGGTGGAGTGGGCTCTCGCTCAGGAGTATGGGTTCACGATGTTCTCGGTGGTCAATACTTACACGAAGGCGGCGCAGTATGAGCTGCTGCCAGCGGAGAGCAGGTTCCGGTTGCAGAAGGTGGGCGGGATGGTATTGGGGATGGTTGCATAAAATGGATCCTGATATCTCTCGTATTGCACGGGGGATATCAGGATTAAAATGAGCACGTCACGGCAGCAAATGACCACCTATCCGATTAACAAGAGGCCATATTCGCTTTTCTTTCTTATAGAGTTCCATGAGATTATAGGAGTTGCCATTGTCTGACCAGACATTACCAGTTGTCTCCACGCAGATATGCGAATTCTCAGCTTTCCTGAGAAACCAAAAACGATAAGAAGACTCGTTTTCTATATCGTCTTTTTTGTTTGTACGTAACCTGTCGACAGCCCCTGGGAATTTCTCGAAGTCTTTGATCTTTCCACCTCTCGCATAGGGAGCGGAGCTATCAAAGCAACCATTACGACATCTCCACTTATCACGGGTAAAGGCAGTCTGTGATAAAAAAGAGGCTATAAACCGATAGCATACGATCTCAGGTGTACTTGGCGGCAGTTTACTAGGGATTGGCATACGGAGCGCCTCGGATACTCTGTTGAGGACGTCTTTCATGTCGTCTTCTTTAGACATCATTTGCCAGATATCAAAAGAGCTACAAGCACCCTCAAGAAATACATGAAAGCTTCCTTCACGATTCAAATCCGCAACATGAATATGGCCTTTTTTAGTAAATAGCGATAAGCAATCGTACATCCCACCGCCCGGATGCGTTTGTATGATTGTATACCTATTTGGATAGCGTCGCATAATCTCGTTGACCAGACACCAGGAGGCGATCTCTATTAACTGTCTATTCATAGATTAACTACGCCATTTGCTACGATTTATATAATCGCCAATAATATCAATATGCAAGTCTGCTCGCTCTTCACACTCTCAGTTAATGGAACTCAGTTATAGCCGCATTTAGGCACATTACATCTTCATTCCATAGCTGTTGTTCAGCATAACGGTTAAGGACAACCCTCAATGCACATTCGTAATATGAGTATAATTCTTCAGCTAATGGAATCTTTTGATGTTCAGGCTTGCTCTCTGAAAAGCAGTACAATGCTACTTTAGCAGCGGTATCATTAATCACGCAATTCTTTTCTACGAAAATAGGTACGAGCTCGAAAAAAATGCTCTCATTGTCTGAAGTAGCCTTTGTTATCTTCACAATGAAATTGAAAAGAACTCCCGAACATCCAGCAAAATCCGGACATTTAATTATTCGAAAGCTCGAAAGTCCGCCAAATTCGACTGAGCCGCACCTCTGAATTACTGCATCAGTAAACGGATGGCCTAACGCCATAAAATCGATCTCCGAATGTCGAATTGCGTAATTTCGATCGAATGTCACTTTCGAATATCGTTTCTTGAGACCTCTTTCTGCCTTAAAATATTCCGGCAGCAGAAATTCTATTGTTCCATCATTAACCTTAGTTACCTTTCTGCCTTCACGCTTCACATATTCCAAAATAAAAGCTTCCACGTCTGCTAGTGTCAGTGGGCTTTGTATTTCATGCTTAAATCGAGACGGGTTGAATGGTGCAATATCCTTACTGAATAGACTTGAGTAAGCAATTTGATAAGCTTGTTCGGCCTTTCTGATACCTTCATCGATTTCTTTTTGGGATGATTTAATATTTCCTCTTGCAAGACCTTCGCGGTAGATCCTCTCATAGTCGAGATATTCTTCAAATAATCCGAGAAGCCCCTCTTCGATCTCTTCTACAGTCTCACCTGTTACCTTAACTAGGCGATTAGCGGCTAACCGTGCCTTTGTTTCAAGATATCCCTGTACTCGGTCCTCTATTGTTCCAGCATTCTGAAAGTTGAATACCTGCACTCTCCTATCTTGTCCATATCGGTAAAGTCGCCCATAACGCTGTGCAAGACGGAAGGGATTCCACGGCAGATCATAGTTGATCATTACATGAGCGAATTGCAGATTAATGCCTTCGCCACCCGCTTCTGTTGAAACTAGAAAACGTACTAGCGGATTATCACGGAATGCAGCCATGCTCTGTTTCTTTTCCCAGAGTGACATGCCACCTCGTATGATAACTGTGCAGCCGTCACCATAAACATTTTCCAGTAGCTTGACTAAAAATACCTGTGTCTCTAAGTACTCAGTAAATATCAATACCAGTTGATTAGGTGTCTCTTTGCTGACTGAATCTATGATTTTGATCAATTCACTCTTTTTAGCGTCTTCCGGTACATCCATCAGCAAAAGATTTTCTAACATCTCAACTTCAGCTCCGATAAACGTCTCGCGAATGTGCGCAGCTTGTCTAGTTTCATATTCTCCTTGATGTCTTGCATCGTATTCCACTTCTTCCTGAATTTGTCTGGACTCGATATCTGCTTTAAGATTTGTTAGTCGACGTTCTAGCGCGCCTTTGATGGACCGCGTGCTACTTGCTGCTAGCTTCTGAAATGTCGTCATAACGAAACCAATGGCTTTATGTCGCTTATCTCCCGGATCTTGATCAGCGTAGCCGTATCCTTCTCGCAGATAAGCCTCGAGTGCCTTATGGAACCTGCGCTCTCCGCTGTCGAGTAAATTAACCTTAACTGGATGAATGTCGATTCCCTTAAAGATAAGATTGCCTTCCGCATCCTGTACTTTGCTCTTGCGATTGCGAAGGATCAAATCAGTATATGGAATTGAACCGTTTTCTTCATCATCCATCGCAAATTCACCAAAGGAGATGTTTTCGGACAGAAGCGACATCAGATTTTGAAACTTCGAATCGTCACCCTGATGGGGAGTCGCTGTTAATAGTATAAGTGCTCGGCAACGTGTTTGCAGGTCTTCGGCTAACCGGAAGTTCAGTGTCTTTTCTGTTTTTTGCGGAGACCATGTCTTCGCCGACAGTTTGTGTGCTTCATCAAAGATAATGACATCCCAATCTCTCGAACCAAGTAATAGCGTCTTATGTCCCTCGCGACGGCCTCCCTTCAGCGGACGGTCAAGTTTTAACGTATCTACTGACGCCACTAGGTAATCTATTTGATCGAATGCAAGTGGACCATCTACATCCTCACGATAGACGGCAAATTTAAGACCAAACTTGTCTTCCATTTCTTCCTGCCACTGAAGCGTCAAACCGGAAGGCGGTATTATCAGCACACGTCGTGCCTGGCCGCGCTGTCTTAGGGCATAGAGAATCATCCCCGCCTCGATTGTCTTTCCGAGACCGACTTCGTCTGCTACCAGGTAACGTCGGTGAGCATTAGATACTACCTTATGGGCCACGCTGATCTGATGCGGCAATAAGTCAGTCCGAGCGTTACCGAGTTGACCGTCACGGTTGCATACGAGCAGATGCGCTGCCCGCATGCGCAGATCGAAGCGCCACGGTTCGTCAAAGTCACGGTCAATCAATCGCTCCAGCGGCGTCTTGACAAGGTGCAGTTCGTTTATGTTCAAGATTCGCGATTCAGTCAGATACGGAGGTAGTGAGAAAATCGTCGGACGAAACTCGATCTTTACTTGATCACCACGAATTTGCTGTACCACACCAATGCCGCTGTCAGCATGCATAGGATTAGAACTAACGACCCAAGCACCTGGTGCAATATTGTTCATGCTCTTCTCCGCTGTGTTGAACTAATCATCATCTTCTTCTACCTGCTGTTGCAATACTCTAGTACTCATCTCGTCCAAGGCTTCCTGAATGTCACGGAGTTCGACAGCGTTGATGCCCCAGAGTCGAGCAACGGTACTGTCAATTTCAGTCTCCAATCCTGCGATGCTGTCCGAATCGTCTTTAGCTGATGCAGTGTGACATCGTTCAGATAGATCTGCTAATTTCAGATGAAGAGGATTTCTCTCATCAAATTCGGGAATTGCAAAATGTTCTATTACATGGGGGGAGGCATCCAATACGATGTAACTTTTTATTCCATAGAAGATGGGTGATGAATTAAGGCAAGCACAAAAGTAGTTAGCATCATTCTTATTATTGAATGGAACGAATATCACTTTTTGATCACCGATCAATTTCTGCTTTGTTACACATGAGCGCATTTTCCACTGAACTCCAGTATGTTGCCATTGGACTTTCCATTTTGCCAATGTATATGGACCCACATTATACATGGAATAAAAGGGGTCAGATGGATCATAATACTTACGATATAATGCGCGCCCGCGAAGAGTACCTCGTTCCGGGCGCTTTGGATTACCCTCAAATAGTTTTAAATAAGAATACGTTTGGGGATATTCGCGCTTCATAACAGATTCAGCTATTCCACGTCTTTGCAAAGGATCCTGTGCAAGAATGATAGAAGCAGATGGGATAGCCTTCCAACGTAAAACGTCTCTTCCCCGAAGGAGTTGAAATACAAGATTGGGCTCGATGACCGCATGGACATGCTTAACCTTAATCTTTCCAACATTAAATAAATTTTCGATTAGTAAATTACCATCCGGTCTTCTCTCAATAACACGAACCCAGAAACATCCATTCAGACCGCCAGTATTCACTCCTTCATATGCCCTGTAATGCCCTTTTCCCAAAATCTTCTGTATTCCCGACAGGGCTCTTTTAGGAGATGTTAGCCAAGGCGAAGTAGGTTTGTATGGATCAATTGGAATTGCATCCATTCTGATATTAGACGTAAGGGCATGTGCTTCTGCTAGCGAAACATTTTGATCAATTCTCGAGGGACCTCTCCATACTTTATAAATTATAGGATACTTAAACTTACTTACTGTTTTTTCGCAAACGAAGACAGCCGCTCGATTGGTTGCACCTTCAAATACCTGAGTATCGCTTAAATCGTGAACTATCAATGGCTTTAGATAATAGGATCGATCTCCTTTCTTGAAGTGAAAGCAACGAAATCCGTCACCTGCTCCTTGTGTTTTAAATACGCTTTGAGTAATGACGAATCCAAGCTTCCCCGCCTCTTGTAAATAATTATCCACTGCTGAATATACAAAGAGCATTGAAAGATCTTTCTTGCCTCCACCGAGGCGGCCTGCTGAACCCGATAGGGTGAATAGGCCATAATCTTGCCAAAGATGCTTCATACTATCTCGATATTCATCAGGCAGACTTTCCCAATTTACCCATGGTGGATTACCTGCGACGAAGTCAACCTTGCCAATAAATAATGGTGCAAAAGCATTTTTGATGATTCGCGCCCATATACCATTCTTATTATCAGCATTGAGTTTTTGCAGATGGCGATATAGGTCCTTGTGGAGTTCCGCTTCACTTACAGGTATTTCTTCAACAGAGCAGCGTTGAAGGAACTCGCTTGGGTTATAGTTATTGCGGATGCAAAACTCGAGAGTATCGGAATAACGTCCGATTTGATGACGGTTCTCAGCGATCTCAATGGGAATTATAAAGTCACCTGCGCTCGTATTAAGCCGACGAACAATACCGTGGCCACCAGAAAACAGATCACCATGCTCGAATGGTGTCATGACTGAGTCGCATAAATATATGGGAAGTTCTATGTTGCCGGCATGACGCAGCAGATCACGGATGGCCATCAGATAGTTCGTGCGAGCAGCCATGACTGCCAATGGATTAAGATCAAATCCAATAATATTTCGGAGAACTTTGAGCAATAATTCATCCTCGCCATACCCACATTCGAATCTATGTTCCTCATACCACGTTTTGGCACGGTTAAGTGCCATGACTAGAAATGTGCCCGAGCCACAAGCTGGATCGAGCAAGCGTTTATCTGGGTTGCCGTCGTAGCCAAGCTCGTCTAGAACAAGTTCGGCAAGCCAGTCAGGTGTGTAGTATTCGCCTAAGTCGTGGCGCACAGAACGAGGAAATAGTTGCTGGTATAGTTGCTTCAGCAGGTCACGTGATTCAGCGGGATCCACGCTCAACGTCGTGGGATCAAACTGATCGAGAGCATGTGTCATGGCACGAATGGCTTCAGTGCAACTGTCATCCCAGGTATCGATATACCAAGAAAAAAGATCACCTTCCAAAAAGTTGCGGATTCCCAATTGCGACCAGATACCGCCTTGTTCAAGTGCGCGGAGTTCGTCGCGTAGTTTAGTTGAAGTAGGTGCGGCAATAAGCAATTTAAGTGGAGAGGTTCCGAGAGGTGAAAAAGATGCTACGATTTCCGCAGCAAGCAGTTTGATGAAGATGGCATAGTAAGTATGGACAGCGAATAGGAGTTCCGCCGGATTGGGGTCTGCGACTTCGTAATGTTCTGCGAGTTTTTTAATCTTGGCGTTCTGGCCTCGAATGTCGTATCCACAAACTTCGCCGAAAAGAATCTGCCACTGGCGAAAGAATGTCTGAGCCTTGGGACTCTTTGTGTTGTGAATGACATCATAAAAGCGATGGATTCCATGCAATGCAGCCTGACTTTCGGAGCCAAAGTAAGCGGCAAGATTTTCAGGAGTGAAGGAAAGACCACGTGCGCCTAATGATACAATTGCTCGAAGTAGTCGCTCGACATTATGCGCGGTGACGGGTTGAGGGTCTTCAACATCGATATTCTTGCCACGCTGCCTCACGAAAACTAAAAAGTGACCATCGCAACCCACCCCGAAAATACGCTCCATGCCGACGTGCTCCTGGGCTTGTAGGTCTAGAAAACGTCGTTTTACTTGTGAGACTGCGGCCTTGACTCCGGGAGAGTTTCTGTCCTCCGTGAGTTTACCGGGACCCTTTGAGGCTTTGTACTCTATGACTACACCGCCGTATTTCGAGTCAATTCGACCACCGGCTAACCCATATTCGTGGCGTCCCTTAATTGTTAGCCCCGCCTTTTTTACAAACTCGTCGATGAGCTTGTTGCACTCATGACGGACATCTTCTTCAGAACTGGCCCACTCTGCTGCTTTTACCATTTGATCAGCCATGACTTTAGCATGCTCTTCGATCAGTGCTTCGAGATTTTTATTCATCTGGCTGCCCCTTATATAGTTTGACGCATTTGTGTTCATCAAAAGATGACAAATGAATTGCCTGCTATAGATATTTATCATTAACAGTGGTTATTTTTAGTCTCGTTCATAACGTTAGATGCCTGTCCAAATTTATGACGTCCTACTATCTATACAGCTTTTCCAGAAGAACAAGACTATTTTCCTGTATTCAGCATTTTACGGAGTATCTGGCTAGATTTGAATATCAGGACTTTCCTGGCTGATATTTCACATTCAGCACCCGTCCGGAGATTTCGTCCTCTTCGGGCTTTTTTGCTTTTCACGAGAAAGTTACCAAAACCCGATATTTTAACCGTGTTCCCCTTGGATAGCTGTTCTTTCATGGTCTCAAATACGGATTCCACGATTCGAGTTGAGTCTTTCCTGGAGATCCCCAGTTTGTCAGAAACGTTTTGAACAATGTCTATCTTGGTCATCGTCATGGGATCCCTCCTTCGTTATGAAACATATAGCTAGGTAGCTGAATTCATTGGAAATGTCAACAATTATCACCGAAAGCATGTTGACTATTTTGAGATCTAAGGCTCTATTATTATGTTCAACTCACGCGTGTCTTGACAGGTTGTATATTATTTCACTATGTAAGATTGGAGATTCCGGAAATGAATAGAATCATAACTGCTTCAATTTTATATAATCTCGTTCAATGTCCTCATCGCGTAACGATGGATCTATTTGGTGATGTGGCTCTAAGGGACCCCGTTAATCCATTTGTGCAGCTTCTCTGGGATAGGGGTAATGAGTTCGAGCAGGATGTCATAGAGAAACTCGATATACCCTTCACGGATCTGAAGCAGTTGCCACTCGCGGAAAAAGAATCACAGACGTATGAGGCAATGAGACGTGGTAATGAGTTGATATATGGTGGGCGAATCAGTACAGCTGATCTTGTAGGCGAGCCGGATCTTCTTCGTCGTTGCGGGACGAAATACGTTGCCGGGGATATAAAGAGTGGGGCAGGAGAAGAAGGTGGGAGCGAAGACATCGACGGCAAACCCAAAAAGCACTATGCCGTTCAGCTTGCCTTATATACTGATATACTTGAGCGTAGAGGTTGTTCAGGTGGTCGCAGACCCTTCGTATGGGATGTTCACGGACAAGAAGTTGTCTATGATTTAGATGCACCGCAAGGTGTTAAAAAAACAGCAACACTATGGGATGATTATCAGGAAGTTCTCGAACTCGCACGACAAATAATGACTGGAAGTGATTCTACACTTCCTGCCTATGGTAGTGTCTGCAAGCTCTGTCACTGGTATACCGCATGCAGGAAATCGGCGGAAGAACATGATGATTTAACGCTGATTCCCGAACTTGGTCGATCCAAGCGTGATGATATGCTGCCACATGTGAAGACAAGAGGTGAATTGGCCAGGGCAGATATCTCCGCATTCATCTCCGGTAAAAAGACCAAGTTCCACGGGATTGGGATTGATACATTAAAAAAATTGCAGAATCGGGCCATATTACAAAAGACACCAGGGGCAAGTCCTTACCTGAAAGAAGTGATTGCTTTTCCGTCCCATGAGCGGGAACTATTCTTCGATGTTGAGACAGATCCCATGAGAGATATTTGCTATCTGCACGGCTTCGTGGAGAGATACGACGGAAAAACAAGGAACGAGACTTATCGTGCTTTCTTCGCCGATGAGCCTACAGATGCATCCGAGATGGAGGCATTTGAATGTGCATGGACATATATACGCGGAATGTTACCATGTTCAATATACTATTACTCGGCTTATGAGAAAACTGTCTGGACTAAGCTGCAGAAGAAATATCCTTCAGTCATGTCACCAGAAGAGGTAGATGCCCTGTTTGCCTCTCCCAATACGGTGGATCTTTATCTTCACGTAGTAAAGCCGAAGACAGAATGGCCAACCTATGACCATTCTATCAAAACCCTCGCATCGCACATGGGATTCTCCTGGAGAGATTCTAATCCGTCAGGCGCCGCCTCCATTGAATGGTACCATCGGTGGACAGAGAGTCGTGATCCGCTAATTCGTCAGCGTATATTCGATTATAATGAGGATGACTGCCGTGCCATGAGAGTTCTGTTAGATGCGATCCAAGGACTATCTTTAGGCTGACCCTAGGATTAATTGTCATGCTCGATGAGCTTCATTTGCTCAGATGGGTTGTAAGGCAAGATCTCAATTACCTTCTCTACAGTATAGTGAACATTTATAACTTCATTGTCGTAATCGTAGCTTGTTTTTACTTTAACCATGGCCCTTATAGAATCGCCAGGCCTGATGTCGACATCTCTATTCTGAAAACGATAGAGCCAATCGGTATCTAATATCTTCACTTGGACAGTTTTCTGTTCATGCTTAAGCTCCCACATTGACTCGCCGAGATAATCGGGTTTTTTTACCTTCAGGATCATCTCCAGCGTGGATGTGATAACTTCTTTCGTCAAGAGGTCTTCAATTGCATCAGGGACAATGTTGAAGGTCAAATTAAAGGGAATTTTTCCGTCGGGACTTGTATAGAACAATTTGTCGCCTTCAGTGAGATGATGAGCAGCAGATGATAGTATATCCAGATTCTCGATTAGTTTTGGTCGGGGGATGGGGGAGTAAGTCGGAATATGTTTTACCTCAGTCTCCTGTGCCAACTCCAATAGGTCTCGCTCCAGTTCTTTAATTTCAGACCTATTGCTTATTTGGGTTTTATCCTCAAGGAATTTTATGGCCCGATATTTCGCTTTAACGAGATAAGCCCCTACCGCCTTTTTCCAATCCAGATTTTTCAGCGCCTCGTCGTCAGTTCCTCTGAGTAAGTAAGTGAGCCACGTCCTTACGGAACCCGATTCAATATCTTCAAGTAGCATGACGGGCTCTATTTTCACGTCGATGGAATGAATTAGATCCCGATCGAAAGTGTCAAAGGCCTCGATCAACTCGGAGATCGTGCGAAACACCCGGCTGGGAGCTTCCGAACCTCTCTTGAAATCGACCTCAATACCGAAATCTGCTCTAAGGCTGGCGCTCATTGGACTCTCCCATATGAAAATCCAAATATCCAGTTTATGATAGGTTGAATAAGAGTATTTTTGATATGTTAACGTGAAATGAAGGCATATTTATAACTAAGTCTTTGCGCTTATAGCATGAATCCATGTGCAAAGGAAACCAGAAGATAAGAAGCCATGCATGCATTTCGTATTAGCAGAGGGCGAGTAACTCTGACCTTGTTAAGTAGCCGACTCTAGAAGATTCCCAACTCCTTGTACTCCGGATGCCTCTAACAATTCTATGAACCGCTTCTTTTCATGCTGTGACATCCGCTCATAGATTCCCAGGATGTATTCTATGGAATCTTCCTTTCTGTTTTCGAGGTACTCATGGAATTTCTGAATCTGAATCTGATGCAAAAGAGCATTGCAATCAACATCCCCCTCATCGATGTCAATGGCATCCTCGAAAAGGGCTGCATTTAATAACTTCACTTCGCCCAACGGGGTTACTCCAAGAAATCTTTTCTTGTTATCCTTTTCCTCGATCTGGATAAAATATTCCCCCGTTTTTTTATTCTTTCGTATCTCCATGTCTTGATCCCTCCTTGTTTAGCGGATCGTCAAGATAGTTCTATGATCTCTTGTAAACTGTCAGGACCTTATTATTATCGAGAATGATGGTTCCGCCTTTGGCCTTGTCGGCTAGTTGAATAAATCTTTTCAATCGCTCAACGACCATTCGATGCTCCCTCTTGCCGAAGAATATTTTAACAGCCCCCCCTGGCGCCCGCTCGTATACGCCGTTTTCCTCGATGATCTGCAAGATTGCATCGGAGAATCCCCTTTGCTTTTTCCTCGCCTCCGCATGCCCAGTCAGTTTCATAACCCCTCCCCACACGCCATTCTGCTAGAAGGTATCCGGGTCAATAGGCTCACCCTTGTTAAGTTCTGCCCTTATTGCACTGTGAAGATTGTCTATGAGCACAGTTACGTATCCAAATCTTTGAACAATAGGGTCTTCATCCCCGAGCATCTCTAAAAGACGGCGACTAAGGTCGTCTGCGCTTTCGTAGAATTCGTTGATTATCTCGAATGCTTTTTCGTGCTTCTTTTTTTCTTCTTCCTTGCCGAACTCGACAACCCCTTTCAACAACAGGACACCCTTGTCCACCAAAATGTCTCGAGGGATCTGTGCGCTTTTGGCTACGCCGTTCAGGACCTTCAAGGATTTGTGGCTGACCACCATGGTCCGTCTGACCGAACGGTTCAGTTTTTTAAAATCAGTATCCTTTGCATGTTTTACGACGGAAGATAGAAACGTGTTTCCCCCTAATTCCATAATGCGATCGCCTGGAATACTGACACATAGGATATCGATGAGGGACTTCAGGGTGGTACCGTAGTGTTCTGTCAACCAATCCAGCGCTTCGTTCGCTTCCTGCGTAATCCTAAACGTAGTCCGCGAAACCTTGTCGGCGATGTCACCCTTGACTGCTTTCATGATGTTTTTCTTCGCGTCACTCGATATGCCCTCGATCTGTTCGCCGGTCCTCTTTTTCATGTGCCCTCCCGCATTATGGCAACCTGTTTTCATATTGTGATTATTAAATAACATACTACTAAAAATGTGTCAAGTGCTTTTATAGTAGTATTCAATAATATATTGCACTAATGTTCAGTAATGCGGCACAATTAGCACAACATATTGATATTATGGGGTATATTTAATTTATGGGCGGGGCTGACAGGCTAAATAAGGAATATATGGACTCAGGCTAAGCTTACAAAATAGTGGTCCCAAGGTCGATCCCGACGCCCTTTATGGCTAGTCTGATAGATGGGCTCGACAACGGAAACTTCAAGGCGACCCTACCCCATAGTGACCGCCTGAGGCACGATGAGTATTATAGGTGTTGGAAACCGATGGATGAATGGCAGGGGAAAATGAAGAAGTCATTGAATTAAAAAATCCAATAGTCGAACGTTAGAGACTCAGAGGAGGCGCAAAATAAATCAAGCAGTTAGAATCCGAAATTGTGGTCGGAACTCTATCTCGGAGTGTGGTACAAGGTATGGGGGCAGGTCAATATTTCTTGTCCTTTAAATTTATCCATCGCTACAAGAGATAACTGATTTACAGAATGTTTGCCTATCGCGTGGAAGACCATAAATGCCTGGGCGGTGGCAGCCTTGAAGCCACATAATGAAGCCGTTCACAAGGGCACTATCATGATTACACTTACATCCCTGCCTATTATGCATTAAATCCACATATGTCTGAGGTAATGCAGGCGCTGACTCGCCAAAATAGAAAAAGTGCTGTCCTATGAATACATAGGGGTTCTTTAAATCCTTTCTCTTTTCGTGTTCTTCTTTATGCAGCAACGTTGCTGCTTGTCGCCATTGACCTTGGGACGATAAATAATACATGTTGTCTCCGACCATCTCCTTCCACTCTCCCAGAGGATTGGGCCTCTTATTTGTGTAATGGGGATGATGATAGTAATCGTTAAAATGGAGAACCTCGTCCACTTTCATTGCGTAGACAAGCTTGCTGCCAAGTCTTTTGGGGGTTGTCCCTAGTATCCAGTCATCTTTACTTAGCTTTATACCCATGTGGTTTGGTGTACATACCGCAAGCGTACAACATCCCCCAAACGGGTTCGGTGCGAGCCCAGAATCAACTTTTACGACATACGAACATAAGCGCATTCATGTTCTCCATGATGATACGTGCGCTAATAATCGACGGTTATTATTCAGGTTGCACGGAAACTCAGCAAGTAACAACCACCCGCTGTTACACGCGTAAAAACAAGCCTCTTCTGAATTATTGAATGATTATTTACTTTTCCCGTATTCGGAGACTGCGATGTTATATGCTGCACAGGCGAACTCAACGGCCTTTCCGATCGCAGCAGTATTGTCAATGCGAATTGTCTCGCTACCACTTTTGTCGCCCCCTTGGAGCCAGTTGGCCTTTCTAAGTCCAGGTATCGAGCCACGGCCCGTCCAATAATGGGTGCGTACGTGATTTATTCCAAGGTCGATGAACACAAAGGCCTTCCGTGAGTTGCAGAAACCTGACACTCCGCCAATATGAGTCGTGAAGAATACCGGTTTGCCTTGAGTACGAAGCTTATCGTAAATCCCGTTCACAATCTGCTCGAATAACGAAATGGTTGTTGGGGATGCGTTTTGTCTTGCTATGACGTCATTAAGCCGGTGATTCCGCTCCTCGATTTTGGCAGTGATCATCGCTGGCCTCCTTTCGTTCTATGTTTCGAAATGAGAACAGGTAAGTGCCCAGATTCAACAGGTTGAGCGCATCTGATCATTGAATAGCTTTTCGACCCCGAAAGTGAATTCTTTTTTCCCGCCTCTTGATGGATGTCGTACGCGGTTACAGGATAGGTTTAACGCTTTTAGCTGGTCCTCGGCCTTTTTACCGACGGCGATAATTGGGTCGGGCTGTATATAATCTTTTATGAGCCTAAGCGCCTCACTATAATCCGAAACCTCCTTCTTAGTGGGATTACGCACAGTGAGGACATCCCCTGGCTCATGAGGATGAAATGGAAACGCATCCCATACAACAAAGTGAGAGTTGTATGGCAACAAGACCTCCCAAAAGGCTGTAGCGGATTTTGATATAAAAGGCGGGGAAACCTTTGTTGCCCGGTTAGGATTGGTCCTGCTTGACCTTTCGCCCTGAATTGGAAATGAGGGGTCAAGAAGTTGCCTTTCCCCTACGAACGGTATCCCCGAAAATCGACATCCCCACGGACCTGCCGCCTCACCTACGATCAGATATGATGCGGTCGCACAAGCCCTTTCCAAGTAGCTTCTAAGGTTGGCTACCCTTATGGAAGCTGCGCTTGGAACATCTACGTCGGGATTGAAATCACGGTATTGATTGAAGACTGTTTCTGTAGATGGTGCATTTGTAAGCAGGCCCTCAAGGTGCAGCCAAAATGCATTGAAGTCAGATGGCTGTCCCCTCATAATAGCCGGTTCCTTTCACGCGGCAAGAATGACTTCAGTATCAGCAATAGCCTTATATCCCCGAGGTTTACTGAATGCCAAATCGTATTTTTAGTCGCTCGACAGTGTGGCTCCACTTTGGTGAACGGGGACGAGCAACCGAGTTCTGGTTACCGAAGAACCCCTTTTCATGGATAGCCTGCTTCGGATCGACGGTTTTTAGCCATTGCACCCGGACAAGGTAGTCGACTTTTTCGGGACCCTCATTCGAGCGGCGGAGTGTAGCGGCCACCGGAGACACATTAATAATCGGGACATTGCTACCGGAGCCATCGGGCACATCGAACTCATCCACCGGACACATTTCTTGAGTAACCTTGCCCACCCCAACATAGCCCGCTCCCGGCGTGTTCACCCATATACGAGCACCCGGTTCGAGCATTGCCAGCGTTTTAGAGTACCATGAGCCACCCCCTGCGACTAAGTAGCCCCTCTTTAGCCCATCACGGACCACCTCAATGTCGTATCCGAAGGATGCGTAATATTCTCCATTCCATTCACCTTTTTCAGCAGCTTCCTCGCCGCCCAAACCTGCCGTTACTTCCGCAGGGTCTCGAAACCATACTCTAGTTAAGTATTCACGGTCACCTTCCCGAAAGACCCGGAAGAATACGGCATTGATATGGACGCCATACTCGTCCGCTAGATAGCGCACAACTCGCTCGGTACTCGGGTCTATACTTGACGCTACCACCACGAGTTCATGAGTTGAGTTCATTTCATCAGGCATCGTGGCGGAAAATTTCTTCTGGAAAGCATCATCTATAGAAACTGGGGTGCGATCCTTGTGCCACTGCTTTTGATAGTCATCGAAGATCTGTGCAATCCGATCGTCCTTTAGCTCGCGCACCCATGAACCATAGTCGAGTATTTGTGCGACAATGTCACGGTAGGTCTTATCCCGCTTGAGCTCGATTACAACGAGATTGGCATCTCGGTCGATCGCAAGAAGATCAATGAACTGCCCATAATCGGTGCGCACTTGTCGTCCAATCACGAGCCAATTTGGTGAAGCAATGCTGATTTTTTTATCGAGTATGTCTTCTAAACGCGACTCTAAATCAAGTGGTCCATACTCAACCGGATTCAGCCCATTGTCGATTCGCCAGATTTCAAGTTCGAGCGGCATAATCTTCTCCTCTATCCATTATTTGGATCTGTAGGGATTGATGCAGGACAAGACTGTGACCAACCTATACTGAAACACGATAATTGTAAATGAAGTTGCATGGGAGAGCTACTCGGCATGCTTCTCTCGAGAAGCGGTAAAATATATGGGGGCTGCTGTGTTAAAGATAAGCACAGTGACGAGGTCTTTGGGAGGCCTTTGGAATAAAAATCCAAAGGTCCGGCGATTTTAACTGTGCTAAATTTGTGTTAGGAACAGCCAGAAAAGGCGTGTTAGGGTCATAGAATAGACGGGAACAAATAGAATCGCTCTTTTAATCTAAGATACTGAAAGCACGGGAAATCAGACCGAAGATCAAGAGCTTATAAGTTATTGTAATTATTAATTTTTCGAACTACGAATCCAAAGGTCCTAGGTTCGAGCCCTAGAGGGCGCGCCAATAAAATCAAGGGGTTATCCTAATAAGGGATAGCCCCTTTTTTATTGATGTGAAAATATTGTGAAAAATATTTCGCTAATATATTTTTTATTTCTTCAATGATTCACGGCGTTTACATCGCATTTGGGGTATGAGATAATAAGACAAAGAACAAAGTTCGAACAAAGTTCTAAAATCAAAAAAATTAGGAGGTTTTTAGTATGAGTAAACAAACTAGAAGGGACGAAATTAGAGAAACAGTTGAGCATTACGTCCTTGATAAATTCCGGGACGGACTGACAATACTTCAATCAGGTCTTTTAGAATCTGAGCTTTTTAATACAGACATGATTGATGATATTCTCTCTGTTTTGTCTGATGTTGAAACCCATGTTGGCAGAATAGAAAATATCATTCATGACGATGAAGGATATTACAAAAACGGTAATCGAAGAAATTGATTCTAACTTGTGGGGGATGAACTCTAGGTGGTTCATCCCTTTTTTTTATTCAATCCTCCATCCAATTATTCCCGTTCTCCAATACTAGTTCCCATAAATAATTAGAAATCACGTTCAAAAAGGTTCTATCATGAGTAAACATTCATCGAAGACGAACGATCCACTAGACAGCCTTGTGACGAAATACCTTGTCACGTCAAAGCCTCAAGAAATCAGCGAGACCTTGGATCAGTATGTGGATGAACAAGACCATTCAAATTCACCATCGACCGCCGTTTCGTTGGTCAGGGGTAAGATACAGTCTCAACTTGACAATCCGCCGGGGTTGGCGGTTCTTGGAGCCGCCCTTGTAATTGCCGCCGCTTGTATGATGATGAAGGATGCCGGGAAAAGAAACGGACTACTGACGTTGTGTAAGAATCTTATCGGACGGGTCTAGTATGTGTGAGAACACACTGACGGTTTTTACGCATTTTATGTAATGGATTTTTCAGCTCTGACCTATTTTGTTGTGTATCGAAAACAATGAAATATTCGAGAGCTTCCAAAAATTCAAAATCATTTTCGTGAATAACGCTGTCTTTATTGACTCTCACGCGTTGTAATAATTCTTGTATTCCTTCCTCTCTGGTGGCACTTCTGGCCTTGTATATGGAGTATCAAGACCATCAAACACCGGGTCTTCCTCTACAACAGCCTTCTTTTTCTCCTTGTAGTATCTTTCTATATCGGCCTTGAGATGATCATTCATTTTCTTGATTTCATCCTTCAAGGGAACCGTAGGTTCAGATTTATGAGGTTCCGAAACGAGCGGAGCGAGTTGAGGAACCTCGTCCACCGAAGGTGGACAAGCGGGCTGATTTTCAGCTTCAGAAAGATCACCTACCAAGCAGTTTATTATAATATCTTTAGTGGTTTCTATTTGGTGGTTTCCTTTAGTATTTTCCTTTAGTAGTTTAGTCTTGCCCAAAAACTTCTCAAACCATTGAATTTGTTGTTCATTCATTAGGTAAAATTGACCTTCATAGGTAAAATATTCTTTACCTTCAGGGTGAAGTTTACTTGACCTTGGAGGTAAAGTTTTCTTTACCTTGAGGGCAAAGTCTTCTTTACCTTTGTCCAAATCTTCAATTTTCAATAGGTCAAGTTTCTTTACCTTATATCCGTGACCCCTGCTCTTTTTTGGTGACTTCATTTTCTCAATCAAACCGATGACCACTAATTTCTTCAATGAGGAAATGACACTCTGTTTAGAGTAATTTGTCTTCTCACAAATACATTTGATTGATGACCAACAATGATCGTTACCGCCTTGCGCGAATAACAAGTAGCGATATACGTTGTCATCAGATTTGGACAGGTTCTTTCTGATCCATTCCTGATTGATGGCCTTGGTCTTTATTGTTTGTTTTTCTCTCTTTTCCATAATCTCCAATAAAAAAGCCCCTCCTGAAGTTGACAGAGCGGTTGAATACTCTCCCTAAGGGACTTCAGATGGGGCTACAGTTTCCTTATATTTTTCAACCAGAGTGTCAGCTCCATATCTATTTATGTGGATGGTCCCGATCAGTGTAGGACAAACACCTACATCAACTGAAATATTTTTCATCAAGTCATATGCTGTATTATTCTAGCTAGTTACATGTTTCATGTTACACAAATATCCCTATTTGCCGCCAACGGGAAAGTCGATTCGAAGACGAATTATATAAACCCCATTTTGGAGATTACTATGGGGTAACGCGCAAAATGCGCGTCAATACAGGGTTTCAAGACATCATGGAATCGATTACAAGACGCCAGGACTGATAGCCCCATCTCTTTCCCATTTAGACCCTGAAGTCTCTTTATAGGTCAATTTAGACGGCTCTAGGGGTATTTCAGGCGGTAGCCCATGAGAAGGGAACACATTGGAGGATTGAGGGTGATGCGATGGATAGCGCGTCAATAAAGGATTTCAGACAATATCGGTCAAAAATAACGCTTGACAACAAGTATACGACCGTATGATAATGTAGTCAACACACTATACGGGGGTCAATATGAACAGGGTAGTATCATATTTGAGGGTATCAACCGATAGGCAAGACCTTGAAAGCCAACAGTTGGAAATCGAGACCTATACCAAGAAGCTCGGTATCAAGGTTGATGAATGGATAGAAGTCGAAATGAGCAGTCGGAAGAGCTTCGATAAAAGGAAGATTGACAATCTCCTGTCGAAACTCAAGAAAGGGGATGTTCTCATCGTGTCAGAACTTTCCCGTCTGTCGAGAAGTATACGGGAGATTCACAACATTCTCCATATCCTCATGGAGAAGAAAATCAATTTACACGTCATCAAGCAAAATATCGTTACAAACGGCGAAAACGATATGACCACGAAAATACTTGTCACGGTTCTTTCGATGGTTTCAGAGATGGAAAGGGAGCTTATCAGTCAAAGAACTAAGAACGGTCTTGAACTTGTGAAGAAGCGGGGCAAGAAACTTGGAAATCCCAATATCAGGACACATGTGGAAAGAATCAAAGAAGAGTCAGAGAAATGGGCTGAGCGTTACAGAAGCCTTATCACTGGATTTGTCAATTCCGGTCTGACTCAAAGGCAGATTGTAGAAGAACTCAATAAACTAAAAATTCAGACTAGACGCGGAAGCGAGTGGAGATTGGTTACATTACAGAGGGTAATAAAGCGATTAGGATTGAAGACAAGAAGATAGTTCTCCGTCAATCACGACGCGGTATTTGGGAATTACTTCCAAAGAGGTTGAGGGGGTTTTGTTGAGGGATATCTGATATATATTAATTCTTCATATTTTCACTTAATGTTTTTTCCAAAGTGTTTATTTTAAACTCTTGTTCAACCCTCTTTCTCTTGAAATAAAGAGAAATCAAATCTGACGATCCTTTAGATTTTTTATATAATGTTATCAAAGTCATGACTGTAGTAAACGAAATCAACAGAAAGAATATTAGAACATCTATTTGATCATTCGATACATGAAAATTCTTTGATAGTAGACCAAATAACAGGACGAATAGTGACGGAAACAATATCAATGAATTTATTCCTATCATTATTTTCACGATTATCATCATTATACCTTCAGTGATCATTCATTTGAACGTGTTTTCCAATTCCTTAATTCGAATTTCCTGTTCTAACTTTTTTCTTTTATATATTTCTTTGAAGTATTCATACCCATTTGGACAAAATAATATCACCAATATATTAAGAATAAAGATAGAGAGAAGTATTCCGAATACAGTATTATCCAAATTATCGTGATACCCACTAAACTCCCGTGTTAAGTAAATAATCGTAACCGTATTAATAATTAGGG
>Ga0255345_1002798_pt1 | contig 21424 bp, 15 predicted proteins | sample wastewater_treat_6_FD_192415 | JGI IMG/M metagenome (GOLD analysis project Ga0255345, IMG submission 192415) | Wastewater microbial communities from Lulu Island WWTP, Vancouver, Canada - plant20 | ecosystem: Engineered > WWTP > Wastewater > Unclassified | place: Canada: Vancouver, British...
CATTTATCTTCTTAGGACCTACTGGAGTTGGTAAAACCGAATTAGCGAAAGTTTTAAGCCGTTATTTATTCGATTCTGAAGATGCGTTGATTCGTATCGACATGAGTGAATATATGGAGAAGTTTGCCATCTCTCGTCTCGTTGGAGCGCCTCCGGGATACGTAGGATATGAAGAAGGTGGACAGTTAACTGAAAAAGTTCGTCGCAAGCCCTACTCTATCGTATTGTTAGATGAGATTGAGAAAGCGCATCCGGATGTCTTCAACTTGTTGTTACAAGTACTCGACGACGGACAATTAACCGACAGCTTAGGCCGAAAAATTGATTTCAAGAATACCATCATCATCATGACTTCGAATATTGGTTCACGCCAATTAAAAGAATTCGGACAAGGTGTAGGATTCAATACCACAGCAAGATCAAATCAAGCTGACGACAACGCAAGAAGCGTGATTGAAAACTCATTAAAGAAAGCATTTGCACCTGAGTTCTTAAATCGTATCGACGACGTAGTTGTATTCAACAGCTTAGTAAAAGAAGATATCTTCAAGATCATTGATATCGAACTTGAAAGCTTATACAAACGCGTTAATGATTTAGGCTATAAATTAAAATTAACCGACGACGCAAAAGAATTCTTAACCGACCGTGGTTACGACTATAACTTTGGTGCTCGTCCGTTGAAGAGAGCCATTCAGAAGTTCATCGAAGACCCGATGGCTGAAGAAATCATCAAAGGAGAACTTACAGAAGGCGATACGATAGAATTAAGTCGCGACGGAGATGCAGAGCAATTAAAAATTAGCATTGTAAAACCTGGAAAACCTTCGAAGAAAAAGAAAGAAGAAAGTTAATATAAAGAAAAAGCCCTGAGAGATCAGGGCTTTTTTTATTTGAAGATTTGAAAATGAGTTAATTTGAAAATTTGATAATGTGCTTATTTGAAAATGAAGAGCGAAGCTCGTTTGAAGAGAGTAAGAAAATAACGAATTAGTAATAAATAAAAAACCGTCGGTGATTCATCGGCGGTTTATTTATGAGCTTAGAAATATTGTACAAATGAAAAAACTTAATACACTTGAATTTGAAATACTCAGGAAAACCATGAAGTAGAGCTGAACTAACTCACTTTCCTGACGATAAATGTTTGGGCTTCGCTCGAACCATGCAGTAGAGCTGAAAAAGCACACTGCATGGCAAGCCACGAACCCCAAAACGGCTTCGTTTCGACTCTGCTCAACGACCACCGCTCGATAACCATGTCTCGACTCCGCTCGACAACCACGAATCATAAAATGAATTCAATATCCGCATCGCGAACTTTAAACCGTAAACCCCGAAGGGAATTTACCGTAAACCCTATTTATTCACCACCATCTTCTCCGTACTCAAATACATCCCAGTATCATCAAAAACTTTCGCCACATAAATACCGGAAGATTTTATTTCGTTAAGGTAAACGAGTAATTGAGTAGTACTCCAGTAAAGGCGGCGTTTAAGGATTAACTTGCCGAGGGGATCATAAATCTCGAGCCAGCCATCGCGGTTATTGGGGAATTGGTAATTGACCCAAACTTGATTAGTAGCAGGATTTGGATTTAACCGCAGTCCGGCACTCTGCACAATAGTATGGGGAAGGCCAACACTTAAACTATCGCAAATACTTCCAACAACGGGACCTAAAAAAACATTGGGGTAATACGGTGTTGATTGAAAATTTATCGTTGGCAAAACAAAACTATGTTGTGCTAATTGACAAGCTGCACCTAAGCTATCAGGATTATTGATAACATGTAAGTATCGAGTACTATTACCAGTATTAATATAGATTTTATTATCTGGCATTAACTCCTGAGTATAAAAAATAGTGGATAAATTGCTAATAGGATCTCGAAACGAATCCCAAGTAAAAGTATGATAATTTTGTAAATTTTGCAAATCAAATTGATACAAATACAAGCCCGAAGATCCATATACAAATCGATTGTTAGGTGATATAGTAACTCCTGAGCTATTCATTGAATCATTTACAGCTACATGACGAGCATTAGAAAATGTGCCGGAGCATCGATCAAAGTCAAAAACATCTAAATCGTTTACTGAATCGTATATTGCATATAAGCTACCATCTCTAGAGAAAGTTGCTTGCCCGGCTTTAAACACATAACGATTTCCAATAGTTTGTTTACTTGAAAATTGTATTCCATTTGGCGTAAATAAATAAACATAATAACTCGGATGATATGCTTCAGGTAAAATTATCCACCAGTCTCTACCATTTGCATGTTTACAAGCTGCCATTTGAATGGCAAGTGTATCTGATAATAAAATTTGATTTTTTTGAATTACAGCGCCATTGCCATTATCCAAATTCATGTTAATAATAGAAAGATAACAATTTAACGTCCAAGGCGGCCCATTAATATCTATGGTTTGGTGGAATAAATAAAAGAGGGAATCACTATCGGGTAATTTTAATGAAAAAATACTATTGACCAAATTTAAACCATCAAAATGAGTACTGGTATAATAACTTGGATTTAAAGAATCCCCATTTAACATTTGGGTATTTAATTTATTTGCGATCCACGCTCCATTAGAATAAAACAAAAGATTACCAACACTATCACAAATATTTAAAACCGACGCACGAAACTCCATGGATCTGTTCGGCTCATAGTATGCATTTGCAGTCCCAGTAAAAAAATCAATATTAGTACCGCCCATTGGTAATGGGTTGTAATTTTCATAACCCACTAACCATAAGTTATTATAACCCTGTGCTAATGATGTTGTTAAATTATTAATTAGCAAGAAAGTAAATACCACGAATCTTATTTTCATTTTACCAAACGAATTTAAAGTTGTCTATTTGACTATTTCCACTAATAATATTCACAAGAAACACACCATTAAGAGTGTCAAAAAATGGTATAGAAAGGGTATATTTATTGAAATTAATACCTGAGCTATCGCCGAAAACCCAAATATTGCCTCTTTGAGCAAATGATTCCATCTGCACTACACCTAATACCAACCAAATTATTATCGGAGCGACAATAATTGATTTGGTCTTAAAAAACATGTAATTGTGATGCTGCATATTACAAATTTAACTTTTAATCACCTTTCCCGTCAGCACTTCCCTATCGGTACTTAATTGAAAAATATACATCCCGTTTGCTAAGCCTTGCATGTTTACATCGGCAGTAAAATACTCGCAGGAGGAGGTTCCTTTGAGGGATGTGATTAATTGTCCGTTGAGGTTAAACAATTTCAAAATGGCATTTTTCCCTTTTAATCCTTTAGCATTTACAAAAGCCATTTGCCAACCGGCATCATAATAAACAGCTAAATTATTTTTATAAGCGGCAATTTCGTTAAGGCCTACCGTTAGTGTATCACAACTACTTCCTGCCAACGGACCTAAATCGTAATTAGGGTTGTTGGGAAGACCCCAATATGTTCTACCTCCTCCTAAATAAAAACTATAAGGCTGAAAATCACATGCAGCACCTAAACTATCCGGTGAGTTGATAACACTTAAATTCATATTGTACATATTGTAGGTAGTGTCGGGGTAAGGATAATTAAAGTGGATACCATCGCTCCAAGCACAACTCCAGTAAATTTTATTATCAGGAGCCAATTTCAATAATCCACCAGCTTCAATTGGATTTGAAATTTGTGCTATTGTATCTACTGAATTAGCAGGAAAGCTATCATTTAAATTATATTGAAGAAGTAAAGAAATATTATCATTTGAAGACAAATACAATTTGCTTCCATCCGGAGAAAATTCACTGCCGACAATTGATGGATATGGTGCTACGGTATCATTGGGCTGAACAAGAATATAATTATTAAATACGCCTGAACACCTATCAAAATTCAATAATTCAATCATACCCAAATAATTAACCAATGCCATTTTATCACCTTGTTTATTCATTACCATTCTGATAAATCCTTGCGTAGTCGGCATTCCGACACTTTGCATAATTGGTCCGATAATGCCAGAAGGAGTTATTAAATATTTATAAAAATCATTATTGGCAACACTTCCATAGGTTTTAAAAAACAACCAACAATCCCTTCCATTGCCATGTTTCACTGTAGAAATGCAGTCAATGGATTTTTTATTTAATAATTGAACATTTTTTTGAGTAACAGCGCCTAAGCCATTGTTTTGTGACAAATCAATTACTGAATAGTATAGACCATAATTTCCGGAAACCCCAATAGTAAATAAATAGAACAAGTTCGAATCAATGGCATTTGGAATGATAATAGCTTCTTGATACCATAAACCCATTACAATTAAATCTCCATTTTGCATAATTGCGCCAGCAGAATTGTAGATATTACCATTTTTAAAAGGAGATGTACCAGTCATACCAGTTGGATCATACGCAGTATAAAACAATAGATCACCATTAGAATTACAATAACTGGCCGATGTTCCTCTAGATTTAACATTGTATTTTAATGTTATTGGCGGGGTTTGATTGAAATTAATACCAGAGCTATCGCCGAAAATCCAAACATTGCCTCTTTGAGCAAATGATTCCATCTGCACTACACCTAATACCAACCAAATTATTATCGGAGCGACAATAATTGATTTGGTCTTAAAAAACATGTAATTGTGATGCTGCATATTACAAATTTAACTTTTAATCACCTTTCCCGTCAGCACTTCCCTATCGGTACTTAATTGAAAAATATACATCCCGTTTGCTAAGCCTTGCATGTTTACATCGGCAGTAAAATACTCGCAGGAGGAGGTTCCTTTGAGGGATGTGATTAATTGTCCGTTGAGGTTAAACAATTTCAAAATGGCATTTTTCCCTTTTAATCCTTTAGCATTTACAAAAGCCATTTGCCAACCGGCATCATAATAAACAGACAAATTATTTTTATAAGCAGCAATTTCGTTAAGGCCTACCGTTAGAGTATCACAACTACTCCCTACCAACGGACCTAAATCGTAATTAGGGTTATTGGGAAGACCTAAATAAGTTCGAGCACCACCAAGGTAAAAGCTATAACTTGTAAAATCACACGCAGCACCTAAACTATCCGGTGAATTGATAACACTCAGGTTCATGTTATACATATTGTAGGTAGTATCGGGGTATGGATAATAAAAATTCACACCATCATTATACACTCTACTCCAATATATCTTATTATCCGGGGCCAATTTCAACATACCTGCTGAGTATAATGGATAGCTAAATTGCGCAATAGTATCTACAGTGTTTTTAGGAATAGAATCTAATAAATTGTACTGAAATAAATAAGTATTTTGCCCATCGTTGGTTACATATAATTTTGTGCCATCGGGTGAGAATTCGCCACTCCATAAACCTGGAGTTGGGGATGATGTTTTATTAGAATCAATTAATGTCCAATTTGAAAGCTGGCCAGTGCATCGGTCGAAATCAAAAAGCTCAATCATTCCTAAATAGTTAATAAGCGCCATTTTGTTACCTTGATTATTCATTACCATTCTGATAAATCCTTGTGTGGTCGGCATGCCAACACTTTGTATAATGGGTCCGCTAATACCAGAAGGACTTATTAAATATTTATAAAAATCATTATTAGCAACACTTCCAAAGGTTTTAAAAAACAACCACCAATCTCTTCCATTGCCATGTTTTACAGCAGTAATACAATCAATGGATTTTTTATTTAATAGTTGAACATTTTTTTGAGTTACCGCTCCAAGTCCATTATTCATTGACATGTCGACAATAGAATAATAAAGTCCATTATGCCCGGTAACACCAATAGTAAATATGTAAAATAAATTAGAATCACTAGCATTTGGAATTATAATAGCTTCCTGATACCATAATCCCATTACAATTAAATCACCGTTTTGCATTATTACTCCTGATGAATCATAAATATTGCCATTTTCATCTGGATGTACTCCCGTCATACCAGTAGGATCATACGCAGCATAAAACAATAGATCACCATTAGAATTGGAATAACTTGCCGATGTCCCCCTTGACTTAACATTGTATTTTAATGTTATTGGCGGGGTTTGATTGAAATTAATACCAGAGCTATCGCCGAAAATCCAAATATTTCCATTTTGAGAGAACGCATCTTCTTTTATAACTAAAGAAATAAAAATTAATAGTACTAATCTGGATAAATTCATTTTAATGTTGTATTATCAATTTTCTTTTTTCGACATTCCCATCAACAGAACGAAATTCAAGGATGTAGGCTCCAGAAGAAAATTGTTCCAAATTAAGTTGCATTTGTTGATTGCTGACATAGCGATTCATCAATTCTCTCTCAATGGCATCTTTCAATATTAAACGACCGTTACTTATAGAATTAAATTCAATGTGTAAATCATCATTAGCTGGGTTCGGATATATTTTTTTGATTTCGCTTCTCAACAATAAAGAATGATCTTGACTACTTTGTCTCATGGAATATGCTCCATCTTCTACTCGAAGCTTTTTAAGAGAACGCGCTAAGTAAACACCTCGCCCTCCAAGTATGCCTGGTTGATAGGCTACATTTGTTAATGTTAAGTTATCTGTCATTCCCCAATCTTCATAATTGTTTGATAGCATTTTGTTTAAGAAAACCAAATTAACTTTTTTCAAGTTTTCTTCAATTATATTTTGGAAGAGAACTGAATTGTTTTTAATTAATGCTAATGCAATTTCATTATCCTTTATTAACTTAAAGACTTCAAATAACTTATCAATATTGCCCCCTTTTATTGCATCAAAATACTGTTCGTAAAAAACATCAACAATAAAAGCGTTGTCTTCAATAAATGAACTAAATGCATACACTTGGTCATAATAATTATTTTCAAATAAATTTATCGGATAATTTATTGAGTCAACAATAATTTTATTTAAGTAATCACTGCGAAGCAAAGAATCTCCAGTATAGTACTTGCCTGAAATTGTACTAATCCCACATGGTTCTGTTTGTTGACAGGAATTCAACCCAATTATTGGGAAAATTACATTACCATCATAAGGATAAGGTGATAAAGGATTTGATGAAAGGCTACTTCCTAAATAAAACCATTTAATTGGTACGCCAGGTATACCCTGACCTATCTTAAAATTGTTCAAAGAGGCATCATAATCATTTCCATTCCAAACATTTCCACTACCTCCACAATAATAACCTTGTTCGGTTAAATCTATTGCATCGAAGAACATACCTGACGGGTAACTTTCATTTATTGTATTACAAAGTAATCTAGTTTCTTCACAAGTTCCAGCTCCATAAAACCCTTTTCTCATATTTGTTATTTCATTTAAACTAAACAAACTACCTCTACACGACTCAAATCGAATCCCTTGTACATTCGACAAGAAGGTATTATTTGTAGTGTTCCAAGAAATATTATTGTCGATTACATTTGTGAATTCACAATTTTGCAATGAGATACCTCTAAATTCAAAATTATTGGCATTTACTTCATCCTCTGTAAAGTCAAGATCAATGAGGTTATTGATTATTTTTTGTTCGTATTGCTTTCCGTATAAGTTAATTGCAAATATCCCTGCTAAGTGATTATGAATGTCGTTTCCTTCAATTAATAAAGGGAAATCATTGTAGGTTCCAAATACATGTATTGCTTCATAATTATTATCCTGAGCATGTGATGTGCTGGCCGATAATAAAAAATGGTTTTTGCTGATATTTGCTTGCGTTTTGGAGCGGCTATTCCACCATTCTAAACCAACTAAACAGTCTGTAAAAGTATTTTCGGTTACCGAAAAATTATCAAAATTCGACCAATCTGTTTCAACACCTTTATCTAAGCTGTTAAAAGTTGAAAAATTCACATTTAACTCCCCTGCATTATTCATGAGAATCCCTTTGGTTTCTTGGACACCACTGGTAATTATGCCATTAAGTGTAATTCCATTTGCATGAATTCTGCTTAGATTATTTCCATATATACACCATGAGCCCGGCTTGTAAGGATAAACCGCATCAGATTTCATATTATTCAACTCACAATTTTCTAAATTAATTTCTGAATGTGAAGCCATTATACCATTATGCAACCCTGATATTGATACCGACCCTGAAGAATTTGAAAATGTACCTACTGAGACATTGGTATTATCAATAAGAAAAGCAGTCATTGGTACTGAACCAACATTCCAATATTGATCCAAATATTTTCCTGCCATGGTGTTAGCTGATTCAAAGGACACATTCCTAATTAACCAAATTTGGTTATTTTGATTATTAGGTGATAATTGATCAGATTTAATTCCAATTACATTATCAATGAATTTAGTTCTTCGCAAATTAATTTTACTTCCTGGAAGCGAATTTATTGCTATTTCTGAATGTTTAAACGTATTAAATCCAGAAGTCCTATCCATAATTAATTGACCAGCATCAATTTTTATCCCCTTCCATTCTTTGTTACATGAATTGTCTAAATCAGTATTATTAACAGAAAGTGTATACCCTGGTTCAACTTCCATACTAGCACCCTCAGAAAACAACAAATTACAATTTGTAAAAACCAAATCAGTAATGATATTATGAGTTGCAGTTTGCCCTATATTATCAAATACATGGAAATCACCGTTGAAGTAAATAGTAGTCGGGCTTTGAAAATTCACTTCCAAAACGTGTGTGCTAGTTATGTTCGCAATACTTCCTAAAACTAATTTTAAGTCATTCAAATTTGAGCCTGGTGGTATCACCAAACTACCACTATTACAGCATTGATACTGCGTCAAAATTGCTATTGCAGAAGAAATACATGTACCATTCGCATAGTTTGCATTAATCGTAATTGTGCCTTGCGATGATGTGCTAGAACCCGAAATAGAGGCAATTGAAATAGGTGTATTTACTACTGTAGAAATAGTATTAATAGAACCGCCATTTATTTGATATGTATAAACAACATTTGCTTGCGCTGTTTGTTCTAATTCGATTGTATTGGAGGATGAATTTGCGCAGATTACATATTCGGGTTTCAATTTAATTGAACCGGGATTAGATATTACAATTTCAGCCTTTGCTACTTGATTTTTGTCAGTTACATATACTATATAACGTGTATCCTCGTCAGGTGAAACGAAAATATTATTCAATGTACTTATGCCTTGATTGATATATTTTGAATGCTCGTTTGCAGCGGCTGTAATCCAAATGTATTTTATTGTACCGGATCCTCCTGATACATTTGTTGTTAATGATATTGGCGATGATCCCGAACAATAATTTAATGATGATGCATTAATTGACACCGAAAGTGGCGTAAGTACTTTGATTGACTTTGTTACAATTTCAACAATGTGATTAGATGTGTCTTTTGGTGTGTAGGTCGCTGTATAAGTAATATCTGCGGTAGGATTTACTGTGATTTGCGTAGAGTCACTTCCTGTATTCCAATGTACATTGTATCCTTCATTATCTAATGCAACTAATGTTGTATAAGAACCTGCCGTAATAGTATCTTTCTGCGCATAAACCTGTCGTGTTCTTTGTGCGTTCGCTTGATAAACTCTTGTTAAACTAAATGCAGGCAGGGCTACTATTTGGCTTGAAGGAAATGACAAAGATGAACGAGTTAAAGTGCCATTCACTCCTGTACAAATATTAAATTCATCCGTTACTCCAGATGCATAATCTGATGCGTTAGGATAACTTATTTGATCTATAATAGAATTTGATCCAAATCCATTCGGCAGAATTCCTGTCAGCGATGCATTAAAAGATGGAATTATTTGATCACTAAGATTCAAAATCAATAATTCATTGTCGCTTCCTTTCGAAATATAGACCGCATAAATAGGACTGTTTCCATCGTCAAGATTGAGTGCTGTAGGGCTATTGCCAATCTCTAATTTACGAACCGACGATGCGCCCATTAGCGATTTGGCAATAAACTCCATGGCAATACCCACACTTGTTGGTTTATTGATGCTTGTTGTTGTATTACAAGAAACGCCTATTCCGGGAAAGCCACCCCATGGTTTTAATCCATCGATTACATTATAAAAGCTTCCAAAAACATAATTCCCCGACTGGGCATGCAAATTACAAGCTTCAATTCGCTGATTTTCTAGAAATTTCAAAGTTAGATATGAATCATATAAAGCATGAAACCATGTTCCATGGACTGCTTGATTTTTATCGAATAGATTGTATTCAGTAATCCATATAGGAGCAGTTGAACCCAATTGAGAGACGCGGTTATTTAATTCATTTATATCATTATTTGCTCTTGAAAAGATAGAACGATAATTTATTGAAGAAACACCAGAAGTTGCCGCTCTATACTGGTGAATAGTATAGGAATCTACATTTCCTCCAAGAGTACTTGCTACAGATGAATTCCATGTCTCACTTCTATCACTTGTTCCTCCATCGTCATTTTTATTAGAAGCTACCGCACAAACTTGAACATCGGTTCCCAAATAATCTTTTATTGCGGATCTAAAATCAAAATAAGTTGATGCATAATCGGCGGCTGAAGGAAATTTATCCATATAGGCCGGTTTAGATAAATAAAACTCATTCCCAATTTCTACCCGCTTTACGTTTAAATTTTGGAGTTTAGCCTCCAAAAGCATAGCAATTTGATAGTATTTATCGGAAGTGAGAGGATTCAATACAAACAATGGTTTTGTTCCGGTATGAGCTAATGTTGCTTTGAAATCTGCAATAAAGTTACCGCCAAAAGTTCTTGGAATAGCTCCGTTAAATACACTTGTCAATCTAATTTTCGATTGAAAATCCATATCCAAAGACATTACTCCCTTATCTTCCATATTCCGAAAGAACCAACCCTCTTGCCAATCCCAATAATTTGCTACCTCACCACCGGGATACCTTAAATAGGAAGGTTGAGCTTTCAAAATTTCGGTCCTTACATCATTATCCGCATAACACGAATTAGGATCGAGCGTATTTTGTCCGTTTAAACCATAAAAATCATTAATTGAACGAGCCGGGCCTGCTGAAATAAAATAAGGATTACTCTGTGAATACCCTTGTTGAATGAAAAACAACAATACAAGAAGTAGGTTTCTTTTCATAAAATTGTGTTTTAGGTTAGGTAAATGTAGGAAAAATATTACCGAAAAGTCAGAATTAAATTGTATTATTTAAAATAAAACAAAAGGCTGCCTCGTTTGAGACAGCCTTTTTGTTAATGTGCTAATGTGCTAGTGTGCTAAAGTGCTAAAGGAGCTAAGCTCGAGTTAACGTGCTAATGGAGCGAACCTCGTTTTTATTCTTCCGAATATTTTTCCATTACCTCGCGGCTTACGCCGGTGAAAGAGAATCCTCCGTCGTGGAAAAGGTTTTGCATTGTAACCATTTTCGTGTAGTCGCTGAAGAGTGTTAAGCAATAGTCGGCACATGTTTCAGCGCTGGCGTTGCCTAATGGCGACATAGCATCTGCATAGTTGTAGAAGCCATCGAATCCTTTTACTCCTTGTCCCGCAGTTGTTTTTGTAGGCGATTGAGAAATAGTATTGATACGTACTTTTTTCGCTTTTCCATAGTGATATCCGAAGCTTCTTGCGATGCTTTCTAATAACGATTTAGCATCTGCCATATCGTTATAATCAGGGAATACACGTTGAGCGGCGATATACGTTAACGCTACCACACTACCCCATTCTGATATTGCATCCATTTTCATGGCTGTTTGCAATACTTTATGAAGCGACATCGACGAAATATCAACTGTTTTATGGTAAAATTCGTAGTCGAGGTCGGTGTATAATTTCCCTTTACGAACGTTCGGCGACATCCCGATAGAATGTAAAACGAAATCGATTTTTCCGCCCAAAATTTCTTGCGATTGCGCAAAAAGGTTTTCGAGGTCGGCAGTGGAGGTTGCATCGGCACCGATTACTTGTGCATTGCATTTTTCAGCCAGTTGGTTTATTGCTCCCATACGAAGAGCTACCGGTGCATTAGATAAAGTGAATATTGCACCTTCTTCGTGACAACGTTCAGCAACTTTCCATGCAATTGAATTCGGGTCGAGAGCTCCGAAGATGATCCCTCTTTTTCCTTTAAGAAGATTATGAGCCATTTCTTTTTATGATTCGTTGGGCCAAAAATAGTCTAAAATTGACTACCAAGGCTTCAGTTTAGTGATAAGAGTGCTTTTGCATTTCCTAATGCCGCTTCGGTAAGTGTTTCCCCCGATAACATGCGCGCTATTTCGGTAATGCGTTCCTCGGTACTGAGGATTTTAAGATGTGTATGCGTTTTGCCCTTCGTTTCGGTCTTGTAAACGAAGTAATGATGGTGTCCTTTGCCTGCCATTTGCGGTAAGTGCGTGATGGCAATTACTTGGTGTTCGGCCGCCATTTGCTTGATGATACTTCCCACTTTCGACGCCGTTTCTCCCGATATGCCGGTATCGATTTCATCGAAGATTACCGTAGGCATGGAGGTTAATTTGGCCATCAGGGCTTTAATACAGAGCATCAGACGCGATAATTCACCGCCGGAAGCCACTTTGCTTATTTCTTTGAAATCGCCGCCCTTATTGGCTGAAAACAAGAAATGCACTTTTTCGGCGCCATCTGCCGTAAAACGGTTTTCTTCGTTGGGAATCAATGCAATACGTAATAAAGCGCCTTGCATGGCTAATTCTCCCAAATTGCCGGTTATTTCTTTCTCAATTTGAGGGATGGCTTTTTTGCGGGCTTCGGTAAGCACCGCAGCATCTTTCTCAAGCTTTGAATGTAGTTCTTCTAATTCTTTGGTTTTTGCCGTAATGCGGTCTTCTAATGTGCCAATGGCAAATACTTTGTCGGCTAATTCGGCTTGTAGGGTGATGAGCGATTGAAGGTCTTCTACTCGGTGCTTTTGTTGCAATTTGTACAACAAACTCAATCGATCTTGGATGATTTCTAATCGCTTGTTATCGGAATTAATAGCTTCTTCGGCTCGTTCCAGTTCATCGCTGATATCTTTCAATTCTACTAACGATGATTTTATGCGGTTAGCAATTTCTTCGTAGGTCTTGTCGAATTTGGCAAGTCCCGCGATTTGTTGCTGAATAACTTTCAGCTGCACTAACATATTATCATCACTTCCTGTCAAAGCCGTAAATCCTTGTGAAAGTCGAAGTTTAATTTCTTCGGCATTTTCGAGGCGTTCTTGTTCTTGTTCGAGTGATGATAATTCTTCGGGATCGGAAAGGTTTGCTTCCGATAATTCATTCAGTTGAAAGTTGAAATAATCGAAATCGGCTTTGCTTTTCGCTTCTTCCTCTTTCATTATTTCAATCGATTTCTTTAACTCGTTATACGTTGTTAAAGTGTCGCCATATTTTGCTAATCGGTCTTGGTTACGAGCGAATTCATCTACTACATTTAGTTGAAATTTATTGCTGTTTAGCAGTAAGGTTTCATGTTGTGAGTGAATGTCGACTAATCGCGATGATAGGTCTTTTAAGATGGTAAGCGTTACGGGTGTGTCGTTGATAAAAGCACGGGACTTGCCTTCGGCACTGATTTCACGGCGGATGGTAGTTTCTTCTTCGTAGTCGAGTTCGTTTTCGGTGAAGAAGGATTGCAATTTGTATTCGGCAATGTTAAAAGTGCCTTCAATAATGCATTTTTTAGTTTTGTTTTGTAATGCTCCGGCATCGGCTCTTTGTCCGAGGATGAGTCCGAGGGCGCCCAATAAAATCGACTTCCCCGCTCCTGTTTCACCGGTAATAATCGACATTCCTTTCCCGAAAGAAATATCGAGTTCTTCAATCAACACATAATTCCTTACGTATAATCTCTTCAGCATAGTACTCGCAATCTATTAATAAAAATCGGGTTTATTAGTTCCCCGCCGTTTGAATCTTTTGGTATTTAGAGGTATTGGATGGATCGATTTCGGTTAGGATTTGCACCATTGTGGATTTAATATCGGGTGATGCACCTGAGAAAATATTTACCACTTCATCTGCTTTAGCATCGAAGAGGGTTTTCATGATTAACGATCCTGGTTTATCGACGTGAATCTTGCGAATATTTTCGATATCGGTACTGATGGCACGAATGGATTCATCTTTCGTTTTTGTCATTGTATCGAGTCCTTTGCGGTGATAATCGTAATACAATAAACGAATAGGTTTATAGATCGGGTTATTGAAATTTTCGGACAACCAATAGCGATTACGATTCCCTTCGAAGGCTTTCCATCCTGCATCTGATGAGTTGGAATTATTGGCAACGATGGCTTGTGCTTTAGCAAAGAATTCTGATCCTCCAAGGCTAGCGAATGAATCGTAGTCGACAGCCAAAATCATGTTTGCATAGAATGCTAAAATGGCTACTAAATTCGGATTTCGTCCCGACTCCCCTGCCCACTCGAGAGTTTGGAATTCGATATAACGGAAATTGAAATCGTCGTCTTTATAATTCAGCAAAGGCGAGTTATACGACGTTCCGTAAACTGGGCGACGAACGGATACTTGAATTGAACCTTTGAACTCGTCGGTTGAGACACGCTCAGTCACTTCAATCTGCATAGAACACTCGATACGTTCTTCTGATTTGAACTTATCGTTTGTCCAACGCGTAGTATTCATGAACTCGTAGATGGAAGTCTGCAGTGTAGTAAAAATCTTTTTATCAGAACTCTGGATTCTCGGAGTAAGAACCGTTACTTGGCAATTGAGTTCCTGCGCCGATAAGCTTGTGCTTACAGCTGAAAAAAGTATAGAGAGGAATAATAATTTACGCATGTAGTAGTTGAATAATTTTGGCAACAATATCGCCGGCCACGCCGACCTTCGACTTCAACGGAAATTCTTGAATGAGATTATCTCCGATGAACGTAATTTTATTGGTATCGGTACCGAAGCCGGCACCTTCATCCTTCAATGAATTGAGGACGATCAAATCTAAGTTTTTCTTTTTTAATTTGGCTTGTGCATTTGCAATTTCATTCGAAGTTTCGAGTGCAAAGCCCACTAGAACTTGCTTTGGTGATTTTAACTTACCCAATTCTTCGGCAATATCAACGGTTTTTACGAGTGGTAATGTCCATTGTGCTTCTTTCTTTTTTACCTTATCGGTCGCCACAGTTTCGGGAGTATAATCGGCTACGGCAGCTGTTAACACGGCACCTGTTTGAGAGGCGAAAATCGCCTTTGAAGCTTCGAACATTTCGGCAGCCGTAGAAACGGGAATATGTTTAATTCCTTTAGGGATATCGATCTGCAGCGGACCAGCTACGAGCGTAACATCGGCACCGGCATCAAACAAAGCATTCGCGATAGCGATCCCCATTTTCCCTGTAGAGTGATTACTAATAAATCGCACGGGATCGATAGGTTCGCGTGTTGGACCAGCAGTTACGAGGAAAGATGTCCCGTTGAGAGGCAAATTCTTCTTGAAAAAGTCGATGATAGCATTAGCAATCTCTAGTGGTTCCACTAAACGTCCCTCGCCTATTAATCCACTAGCCAACTCACCAGAAGCGGGTCCCACGATTAAGTTGCCACGATCGCGCAAAGCCACTAAATTCTCTTGCGTAGCATCATGCAAAAACATATCATGATCCATTGCGGGAGCAATCATTACTGGACAACGAGCAGAAAGATAAACAGCATCGAGCAAACTCTCACAAGTACCGGTAGCAAAATGCGCCATGGTATTCGCTGAGGCGGGAGCCACAATCATGAGATCGGCCCAAAGACCGAGCTCCACGTGATTATTCCAGGTATCATCTGGAAGAATCATGTGGAGCCCGACAGGATTTTTCGATAAGACAGATAAAGTAAGTGGGCTAATAAAACCGGTAGCTGCGGGAGTCATGATAACTCTCACATCGGCGCCCTCCTTCACCAATAGGCGGCAAAGGTCTGCGGCTTTGTATGCTGAGATACTGCCGGTAATCCCGAGCAGGATATGTTTACCGGATAGCCGCATGAAAAGATTACTGTTGGTCCTTAGCAGGATTACGGTGATAAATTTTACCATCTAAAAACTCCTGAACAGCCACCAAAGTAGCCTTTGGCAAACGCTCATAGTGTTTAGAGATTTCGATTTGCTCACGATTTTCGAAAACCTCTTCAAGGTTATCGGAAACGCTAGCAAACTCAGATAATTTTTCATTCAATTCTTCCTTCATTTCAGCAGCGATGTGATTAGAACGACGAGCTAAAACTACGATTGACTCATACATATTGCCTGTTTTCTCTTCGAAATTCAGCATATCGCGAGTTACTGTAGTGTTGGTAGAAGATTTATAATTTGCCATGATGGGATATAATAATCGAATTTAAATTGTTGATAATCAGATATTAAGAGTTTTTTCCGGCTAATGATTTATCGGCTAATTTCTCTTTTGCGGCATCGAAGATCTTTTCCGCGTCGCGAAGATACCTACTTTGCGGGAAATTATCTACAAGTTTATAGTATAACTCTAAAGTAGTTTTCAAACGATCGGCTCTTTTCGTCTCCACCGAATTATTGGCATAAATATACTGAGATCTGAGGGAAATAAACAAAGCCTCCTCCTTGTAAACGGTAGCGGGAAAATCCTTCAATAAATTCTCGAAAGCCACCACGGCAGCCTTATAATTCTCGGTACGGTAATACAATTTAGCGTTATTGAAAGCTTTGGTTTCCAGCTTCATACGCAATTCGTCGATCAGTTTATTGGCCTCCGCCACCTTCTCCCCTTGCGGATAGCGGTTAATGAAAATCTGGAATTTATCGATAGCATCGCGCGTTGACGTTTGGTCGAGGCTAGGAATTGGGCTATCGAGGTAATAGCAATAAGCGTACATGAACTGAATTTCTTCGGCATGTTTGCTATTTGGGAAAGTTTGGATAAAATTATTGAAATGATACGCAGCAGTCTGATAATCATCTACTTTGTAAGTGCAATAGCTATAATAATAATACGATTGTTCGGCTTTTTGGGTGCCTTTATACACCGAAATCAGCTCCTCGAAAAGCTGCAAGGCATGGTAATAATCCTTTTTATCGTAGTACTTCACGGCGGCATTATACTTAGCCTCCATATCGGTACTTTTCATCAAATGCTGGAATTTACTGCACGAAGAAAACAGAAGAACCGTCACAATTACGGCCAGGAATTTTTTCATAATTCAATATTACGGTACAAAAGTAAGCAAATTGGCCATGACGGCTGATAGCATTAACAGTATCTTGTTAAAAAGATTGTGTTAGTTACCATATTTAAAATTAATTTTGTGGAGAATTTCGGGTCGTGAAAGATCCGGGCTTCGGAATCTTAACAAGAAACAAATTACAACAATGACAGATATATTCGAAAAGATCCGCAAGAATCGCGGTCCTTTAGGGATGCATGCCAAAGATGCGCATGGTTATTTCACATTTCCTAAGTTAGAAGGAGAAATCTCTAATAAGATGGTTTTCCGTGGGAAGGAAAGATTAGTATGGAGTTTAAACAACTACTTAGGATTAGCGAACCATCCGGAAGTACGCAAGGCAGATGCTGAAGCGGCAGGAGAATACGGATTTGCATTACCTATGGGAGCACGTATGATGTCGGGGAATTCGAATCCTCATGAGCAATTAGAGGCGGAATTATCGTCATTTATGAGCAAAGAAGACACTATCCTATTAAACTTTGGTTACCAAGGGATGGTAAGTGCTATTGATGCTTTAGTAGATCGTCACGATGTGATTGTGTACGATTCTGAAGCGCATGCATGTATTATTGACGGATTGCGTTTACACATGGGTAAGCGATTTGTGTATCCTCATAACGACATGACGAGTCTTGAGAAGCAATTAGAGCGTGCTACGAAATTAGTAGAAGGCACTAACGGCGGAATCATGGTAATTACCGAAGGAGTATTCGGGATGTCGGGCGACCAAGGAAAATTAAAAGAGATTGTTGAATTAAAGAAAAAATTCAGCTTCCGCTTATTTGTTGACGATGCACATGGATTCGGAACGATGGGTAAAACCGGAGCGGGTACTGCAGAGCATCAAGGAGTACAAGACGGAATTGATATTTACTTCGGAACGTTTGCTAAATCGATGGCTTTAATTGGAGCATTCATTAGCAGTGACGAGCAAGTAGTAGAATATTTACGATACAATATGCGTTCGCAAATTTTCGCGAAAGCATTACCAATGCCATTAGTAATTGGGGCCTTAAAGCGTCTTGAGCTCTTAAGAACACAGCCTGAACTTAAAAACAAGTTATGGGAGATTACGAATGCATTACAAAGCGGACTACGTAACGAAGGCTTTGAATTAGGAAATACAGATTCGCCTGTGACACCGGTTTATTTAAACGGAACCATTCCTGAAGCAACCAACTTAATTCTCGATTTACGTGAGAACTACGATATTTTCTGCTCGATGGTAGTGTATCCTGTAGTACCTAAAGGAGTAATTATGTTACGCCTCATCCCTACTGCTGTTCACACGATAGCTGATGTAGAATATACCATCAAAGCATTCAAAGATGTGAAGAACAACTTAGCTGCAGGGAAATACAATGTAGACAAAATTGTAACTACCATTTCTTAAGCATCACTTCACTGCAATTGTACCTATTTAAAAACCTAAATAATGAAGTCAACCAAGCAAGTTAAATCTACCGCTACTGCAAAGAAAGGCAGTGCTGTTAAAGTCATTGGATTTAAATTGACGAATGTAGATTCGGTAGCTGCTGCACCTAAAAAGGCGGCGAAGAAAGCTGCTAAAAAAGTGGTAAAAAAGACAGCTGCAAAACCGGCTAAAAAGGCGGCGAAGAAAGCACCTGCTAAGAAAGCGGCTCCAAAGACAAAGGCAGTGAAGAAAACGGTAAAGAAAGTAGTAAAGAAAACTGTTAAGAAAGTAGCGAAGAAAGCTGCTAAGAAAAAATAAGCGTTTAATGGAATAAAAAAAGCCTCTGAGAAATCGGAGGCTTTTTTAGTTTAATGTTGGGAATTGATAAATATCACTTTTACATAAAAGATTAGTGCCGGAAATTATTGGCAAGTAATTATTCGAGACTCCTGAGCTGCAAAATGAAATTCCACCACCTCCGCCTCCACTTCCTTCGTTATCGTCTACTAAAATTACGTTTCCACTATTATCTAAGCTGAGTACTTTATTTGTATTAGTAGCTCTTGTTATTGAAGGCGAGGCGAAAGTTAAATTCTCAAAACGCAACCCGGATTGGTTTGCTGCATTAGCTCCTAATTGAAGTGTTGTTGTTAATGCAGATGCAGTATTTATACCAACAAAACGATTACTTGCATTAAGTTTTGGGTTAATGCGTAAATCTCCGGTACTGAGCGATTGAAAATCGGTATAGGCGCCGGTATTAACTCCATTTTGTTGGGTATGTGTAAGTCTTAATTGGGGTTGATTTTTTGCACCATCTAGTACTTCTAAGCGACGTGCGGGACGTAACGCTGTATTTGTTGGTGTACCAATTTTGTAAAAATTGCCAATTCCAAAATTACCTTCATAACTGATTCTAGCCATTTCTTGACCATCATAATCACCTGAAATACCATTTGTACCTGGAATGGTAGTAAATATAAATCTTAAATCATTTAAGTTATCTGTAACTGTTGAAGCATTATCGCCCCAACTAATTACCGCATCCATATTATCAGTCCATATTTGGCTGGTTGTAGAATTGACAAATTCTTGCTTTAAACCAAAATACATATTATCAGTATTTGCTGCGGTATAAGTACCCACATCCATCCAAGTCCTATGCCCTAAGGTACCCGGAACAATTCCATGACCTAAATGAAGTAACGCACCCGGTTTAGAACCCGATAATGTCCAAAGTAAACTACTTTCTCTTATACTAACCCTACTAACTTCAAACGAATTCGTTCCACTTGGCGAAGTCAAAACATCCGTTGAAATATCCATTCTTAATTTAGCGATTGGTGTAGAACCAAAACCAGTATTAGTATAGAAGTTAATAGGCAAGTTTGCTTCGTGCTTAATGTTTAAGGGGAATGTTTGAAAGAAATTCCACCCGACATAATCAGATGAAATTCCATTGTTGGCACCATTACTAACTTGAGAGTTAGCTTGAATTTGAATTATTAATCCCATTGAGATTAAAATAATTCTCTTGAATAATTCTGTTTTCATTTGAATTGTGTTTAATGGTTTATAATTGCTTTAATTGTAAAACTTGAAGTTTTGTTAATTACTTTTACAAAATATAATCCATTGGCACAATTGGAAACATCAAGAAAAAAGTTGTTTAGACTTGGAACATTTAGATTTTTAACTTTTTCTCCCAATAAATTATAAATTTCTATTAAGTTGAATTTGAAGTTTGACTTTATATAAATAAATTCACTTGAAGGATTAGGGAATATATTAAATGTTGGATTTTCAAAAAACTCATTTGATGAAGTCCATGTTTCATTATAATTTGAATCCGAAGAAACACAGACGTCATCAATGTAATAATAAGAGTAATCAGGGATATTGCCGATTCTTAAAGTGTCAGTATGAAAATCATCAAAAAAATTTCCAATGGCTAAATATTGATACGCAGAGTCCGCAATGAAAGATCCGGAAAGTTTGATCCAAAGTGTTGAATCTGATAGAACACTGTCAGTATATAAATGTGCAAAGTTGTTTATTGGAGGAGGACAACATGAATCAAAAAGCACTGTAGAGAGTCTTAAACCTATCTTACTACAAGCAATAGCAACAGGTATTTGAGAAGAAAAATTCGCATTAAATGAAAAGAAATACTTTTGACCAACAATTAATGTACTTATAATCCTCGTTCCAATAAACTCACGATAATTGGGTCCAGAAGGTGAATTAGGCCTCCTATAGGTGGCCAGCCCAGCCATTGCATTACCAGTATGTGTGTATTGATATCCGAAACCGTAATTGAAGGGTGGCCCACCAAAACCTGTACAAGTATTAAAATAGTCCGGAGAGTTTCCAAAATTTAACCAATTCGCACAAGCATCTAATTGGTTAGTTCCCCAAGGGCAATACACCGTATCTTCAAAGCTTGGGTTGGGCACAAGATTTTGTTGGGCTTGGGAAGATAAGCTGAGGATCAAAAGCAACAATACTAAAAGCAAGTGTTTCATGGTAAAAGTGGGTTTATTAAGGTGAAGGTAAATAATATTATAATATGTTGCAAATAGAGTTTTAAACAATAAATTACCCTACTTAGCGAATTATTGGAGGGAGGATACATTTGTTGTCATAAGGGAATAAAAAAACGGCTACTTTTTTGGGTAGCCGTTAGTATTAATATTGGTAATATTATTGTCCGATTTTTGTTAATTCAACATCGTAATAAACGGCGCCGGGGTTTTTGAGTTTATTGGTTCCCATTAGTCCTTTGCGATTTTTGGTATCGAGAATTACGCGATAGATCCCTCCTACTTTTAGGTTTGCTGTTGCGATGTTCCATA
>Ga0255345_1002807_pt1 | contig 21349 bp, 18 predicted proteins | sample wastewater_treat_6_FD_192415 | JGI IMG/M metagenome (GOLD analysis project Ga0255345, IMG submission 192415) | Wastewater microbial communities from Lulu Island WWTP, Vancouver, Canada - plant20 | ecosystem: Engineered > WWTP > Wastewater > Unclassified | place: Canada: Vancouver, British...
TTGGCAAAACTTGTGGTAGACAATAAGACGCAAAAAAATTATATGCGTAGTTCGTGTTAAGAAAAAGTTTTGTATACTCGGAGTCAAAGAAGTAAAGAGAAATTCCTAGTTCAAAACCTTTCAATGCAAAAGGATTTAAGTTTGTATTTCGAATAGATGAAAAAGAAAAAATATTTCCGTTATGTAGAAAATTGAAAAAAGCTGACTCTGCATTTTTTCTGCCATGCGATAAAAAAAGAGAGGTGGCAAAATTTAACCCATAGGGTGAATTTCCCAGGGGAATTTCTATGGTTGATGAAAGCTTATAGTCATTTTCAACAGAGCCATCTAAACCAAAAACAGAAAGTCCCTCGAGACTAAGAGGTAAAGGAAAAGCTGTTGTTGCAATCTCTGTTTGTAAGTATATTTTTTCATTTGTAAAATCGTAAGAAGGCTGAATGAGAATCTGCCATGTATCTGCAGGATCTCCGGTTACATACATAAAACCTAATGAAAAATCAATTTCTTCGTTGCCACTGGTATCTTCAGTCACATCAAGCGATACAGTGGGAAGAAAAATTCCTTTCGTCATATATGCGATAGGATTATATTTTTTTGTTTTATACGCATCAAGGGAAATTGTTTCTGGCCTTGCCTCGTCATCTACCGATTCTATGGACGCAATAGCTTCCATGGATTCTATTTCAAGACCCTCCGCAAGGACTTCTGCAAGTCTTGCATCTGCATCATCGGCCATAGTATCAGCTTTGATAAAGCGAGCATCTTTAAAAATAGTTTCAAAGGGCGAGACAAATAAGGAATCGTGATCAAAAAACTTTGAAACAAAAATTACCGCAGAGTCTTTCATTAAGGGATAATGCAAGCCCCCAGAAAAATTTTGACTTTGTAAAAAAATACTTTTTGAAGCAAAATCAAAAAAGCCCATCTTGGGAAGGCTGTCTTTTTCTGCATAGCTAAAACTAAGACCGATGAGATTGTCATCAAAAAAAACAGGATTCAAGTATTTCAATGGCTCTCTCCCCGATAAAACCTGAACTGTTTCTTCACCTCCGTCTAGCGGATTCCAAAAAACCAAGGACCAGCTTTCTTTTGCTTTTAAGATATAGGCAAGCCGTCCATCATCGAGTGCTTGCAAAGAAAAAGGAATAGAATTAAGCGGGAAGGATTTTATAGATTCTGCTCTATCTTTCTTTTCTAAAAAAGCCCAAACTTCTATACTCGCAAGTTGTCCTTCAGTTTTAACGCCAGCAAGATATTTTTTTCCATCCGCAAGTTGTACAAGACTTGCATCGCGTAGCGAGTTAAAAGTCTGCAGCTTTTTCTTTTTTGCAAGATTGTACACGACAGTTTTATTGTTTCCATAGGGATAAGCTTCAACAAAGGAGGAGACGAGATAGTTTCCATCTAAAGAAAGTGATAAGGCTTGTTGCCCATCACTAGTCGTAAAGAGTTTTTTTCGATTCCCTGTTTCAAAAGATTCATACCAAATTTCATTGCTCGAGGCATCAAACCATGCAAAACCTTTTTGGGACTGCGTTAAAAATTGATACAAAGCTTTTTTTGTTTGCAGACTTTTTATTTCATTCGATTTTTTTGGATCGATAATGCTATCAGACTCAGGCAGGGGAACAGAATTTTCAAATTCATTCCAAAGGTCCTTAAGTTTTTTCCCATATACTTTTGCAACAATTGATTCAAGGTAGCTCTGGGTGCGTGATTGGTAGCGTTGACTTTGTTTTTTCCCATATACTTTTGCAACAATTGATTCAAGGGATCCAAAAAAATGGAATTTTCCAAGCTCTCCCCAAAACTCTCCATAGCTATCCATGCCGTAGGTATTTTGCAAATAGTCAGAAAAAGCTCCCCCAAAAAGATAGGGTGTCGAACCAACAGGATAGATGTCTCGTGCTTGGCTCGCCTGTTGCCAGGTCGGAAACTTCTCTTCTATTTTTGCTTGACGAATAATTTGCGTGGCAAAGGAATCGTTCAACCTCCCCTCGCCGTCTCGACTTTCAAGGGAAACAGTTACTCCTTCTATCATAAAAAGAGGCGTGTATAGAAAAGGCGCTGGTGTAAAAACATCTCCGAAAATTTTTGAAAAATTTCTCAAAGTTTTAGATTTTTTTTGTATGCTTACGGCATGCACCACCTCATGATAAAAAACCGACAACAAGCTTTCACTAAAAACTGCCAAGCTACCTTCTTCAGGGATAGTATCGTATAAAACAATATGGTTATAAGGGATATAGGAAAAATAGCCGTTGAGCACATCGATTCCAGAAACAAGAACGAGAGGGAGGCGAAAATACGGCTCGCTTTTTAAAAGAGCACAAGCCTTTAGGTACAAGGCATCGACAGAGTCAGCAAGGATAAGAGCACTCTGCTTAGAATCCTCTGTAAAAATAATATCAAAGTATTCAGTAACTATCACTTGTTTTTTATTTGATTTTGTTTTTTCAAATTCATTGCTACTTGATTCATCAGCTGCAAAAGAGGGTAAAGTAAAAAAAAGAAAAAGTAGATAGCCAAAAATGAGTCTGCGATGGGCTAAACAGGCAAATGTTTTTTTCATAAAAAATCCTTTTATTGTTTGTTTCTATTGGTAGTTTTTTCTGCTTTTATGGATGAACTCTCTCGCCTTCAAAAGAGACGTCCCACATAAATAAACCTTGAGGAGGAGCAGTTTGTCCTGCTTTTTTTCTATCCTTCAAGTCAATCAATTTTTGAAACTCTTCGACGGCATTGTCGCCATAGCGTTTTTCAAAATCGATGAGGCTGCCGACAAGGCTTCGTATCATCTTCCACAAAAAAGCATTTGCAGAGATTTCAAAAACGAGCATTTCATCTTCCATAAAAAAAGATGCCGTATATATATAACGCTTTGTGCTAAGACTTTTGTCACCGCTCGATGCAAAAGAAGCACAATCCATTTCTCCATGCAAGAGACTTGCCATAGCATTTAAAAGTAAGATATTCGGTTTTCGGTATAATGCCCAGCTATAGGGCATTGAAAAAGCTGAGGGAGATTGCGAAGTAGATAGAAAATAGCGATAGCTGCGACTGGTTGCATTAAAGCGTGCTGAAAATCCACTCGGCATTAGATGCGCAGACTGGACGCGAATATCTATGGGCAAAAAGGCATTCAAAGCCATTGGGTATTTTTCCACAGGTATAGAGCGAAGGGGAGAGTCAAAACTGACCGCCTGTCGTCTTGCATGAACACCAGAATCTGTTCTCCCAGATCCTTGGCAAAGCACCTTCGTTTTATGTACCTTTAAAAGTGCTTTTTCAAGTTCTCCTTGCACCGTTCGCTCTTCATTTATTTTTCTTTGACTTTGCCAGCCACAAAAATTTCTACCGTCATAGGAAAGATATAATAAAATAGTTCTCATAAAATTTTATTCATCATCACCTTCATCATCGCTTGGTGTAAAATCTACGTTCGACGCATCTTTCAAAATAGCAGAGAAGGTATCATAGAGCTCACGAGAAAGCTCCAAAAGGGGACCTGGTTTTTCTTTGGAAGATTTTCCCAAACCAAAAACACGAGCAATAGCACGCTTGTATTCGTCAATTTTTTTTAAGCGTAAAATAGGATCCTCTGTTTGACCATATTTTAATTCAAGCAAGCCACTCAAATAAATAACACCATCATAACCATAGTTTTTATCTATATCAGGACCGAAACTTTTTATCCCTGTAATTTCTTCTGTGTTATTCATTTCATACAATAAAGATTCTTGATAAAAAAACAATGCTTTGCGATAAAATAATTGGCTTATATAGTCATAATTTCTATTGGGCAATTCTGTATGTAAATCAGTACATACCCAAGCAAGGCGCAAAGAAATTTGTGCTTTTTTAATAGTAGGAGAAATAGAAGCGGGCAGTTTTTCATAGGTCAATAAGGCAAGATAATAGGCAGCAGCCCCATCTAACAAAGTTCTTTTCCTTCCAAAATTATAGTGTGGAAAAATGGCTTGTACCGATTCTATTCGCTCTCCTTCATCATCAAGAATTAAATTGATACTTTTGTCATCGAGTTTTATATCAAAGTCTTCCCAAAGTAAACCAATATGACAAGAAGGGCAGGCGCCAATAGCATAGATAAGAGGATAGAGCGTTCCATACTTTACGGAAGGTTCATAGGTTCTACGAAGTTCATCTGTAAGTGGTCCTGCTATAAGTCTCCCTCCGCCAGACATAAGTTCTTCTTTTTCAAAATCTTTTTTGCAAACAGGACAAGAGACTTTTTGTTTCGAAAAAAAAGTAACAGACACTTGCTTTTCTTTTTTCTTTGTTTTTCGTTCCATCCTTCCTCCAAAATTTTTTTTTACATACGGCTTTCTATCACAACAAAGGCTATTGCATATTCTTTTTCATGACTCAAACTTAAATGCACTTTTTCGCCACCTAATCGCTCGAAAGCTTTTTTTGCCTCTCCCTCCAAATAAAAATAGGGTTGCCCTTTTGCATTTTTCAACACCGCTATCGATTTTAGTTCAATATTGTGGAAGCCAGTCCCCAATGCTTTTACAAAAGCTTCTTTTGCTGCAAAACGCGAGGCAAGCATTTGTACTGTTATCTTTGAAAAATCAATTTCCTTTTTATGAAAAAAGCGTAAAATTTTTTTTTCATTTATAAGCCAAGAAGTAAAACGCTTATTTTTTGCTATATCAACACCAACGCCTAAAATCATACCAAGCTTAGTCCTCAATGGCAAGTTGTTTTTCTTTTAATTCAATCACAATGCTTTGCGGCTCAAATTCCAAAACTTCAAAATCTGTTGGAAGATTAAGCTCCAAAGGCAGCTCATATACCCCCGCCTCATCAATTTCAGAAAGGTCAACATACAAAGAATTGACATCGAGAGAAAAATCTTCTATATCATTTATAAAACCGCGTAGCGACAATGTGTAGCTCGGGAAGGCATCTTCAACAAAAAGATTTTCAGAAAGTCCAGAAAAATATCCGAGATTCGACCGAAAATCTTTTGTAGTGAAAATCTTTTTTATAGCGACATGCACAGAAAAATTGATATTTGAATCGAAGCTTACAAAACTATTTGTATTAATTATATCTACCGATTGGACAAAAGAGGTTGAAACATTTTCAAGCGAAACTGCTTTTGTTTTAAATTCTTTTATAGCAAGCATAATTTGTTCTGGTCCTACGGCCTCTATATACGCTGGTTCTACTTTAAAAGATTCAAGCTCATATCCTTTTTCCAAAGCTCCTGTGAAAGAAGGTTTGATTGGAATATACGAAAGCATTTTTTTATCGAGATTCAATGTTACACGTTCTGGTTTGCAGCTAAATTCTAAGGGTGAAAACAAAGTCGCCTGCTTTGATATCTGCAAGGAAACGGGGATAGAGAAAGAACCAGATTCTACATAGGTATTTAAATCCAAAAACGCAGAAAAATCTTGTTCACTTATTTGAACAATATCTTCGGGTTTCCCCCTTACCGTAACTCGTACAAAATGAGTCGGGAGGCTCGTTAGCAGAACCTCGCCATCTTGTTTTATTTCCAGTGGAATAGAAAGTGTTTTTGTGTCCAATGTAGAAATATTGTAAAATAGATAGATAAAAAAAGCGACAACAAAGCACATCACTTTTATTGTCCAGTTATGTTTTAGGCGTTCAATCAGCTGAGGCATTTTCATTTAACGTACCTCCCTGACTTGTTGCTTCGGCCTTTATCCTTAGCAATTGCTCTAGCATTTTTGAGATTGTCTTTGTATCTAAATCGTAAAACAATTTTGAATCATAGGCTAAGGACAGGGCGCCCGTTTCTTCAGATACAATAAGGGTAACCGCATCTGTTTTTTCTGCTAATCCTAGAGCTGCCCTATGGCGTGTACCAAAAGATTTTTTTATATCTTGTCGCTCCGAAAGAGGCAGGAAACAACCAGCAGCCACAATTTTTCCTGACTGCAAAACAATTGCCCCATCGTGCAAAGGTGTATCGCTTCCAAAAATAGAAACAATTAAACCAGAACTGATATCTGCATTGAGTTTTGTACCACCGTCTATAATTTCTCGCAAACTAATACTTCGCTCCAAAACACAAAGCATACCACGCTTTTGTTCTGATAAAACTTCTGCTGCAATGATAATACCTTCAACATAGCCTTTTTTATATCTGTCGCCGGGTTTAAGCCAAGCTGTTTGCCCAAGGTGCAAAAATATTTTCCGCAACTCTGGTTGAAAGACAATTGCAAAGGCAATTAAAAAACCTGGTGCAAGCATGTTGAAAATCCACAAAACTGTTTGTAAATTTAAAAACAATGCGAGTCCGTAAGCTATAGCTGTCATAATGAGCGCTTTTAATATTTCAGCTCCCTGTGTTTTTATAATAAGTCCGTAAGCCTTATAAATGATAAAGGTTAAAAAAGCTATATCTAAAACAGGTCGTGCGATATTATAAATAACTGCCAGTTTTTCAAATAAAATCATCCAAAGCCCCGTAATACCCCTAGCATATCGATTGTTTCTTTTACATCGTGTACTCGCAAAATATTTGCCCCTGCTTGCACCGCCAATTGATGCGCACAAACAGAAGCGACGAGACGCTCTTCAACAGGCCGCCCTGTCAAAATCCCTAGGCTTGCCTTTCTTGACGCACCTATAAGCACTTCAGTTTTTTTCCCTGGTATGACTGCGGCAAAGTCCCCTGCCCTCTGTATGAGGACTCGGTTTCCTTCTAGGTTTTTCCCAAAGCCAATCCCTGGGTCCACAATAATATTTTCTGCTGCAATTCCAGCGTCAAGCGCATAGCGCACTCGACCTTGCAAATACAAAAACACCTCTTCAAATACATCGGCATATGCGGTGTTTTCCTGCATGTTTTTTGGCTCCCCTCTTTTGTGCATGAGCACAAGCGGTATCTGCAATTTTGCAACAAGTTTTGCCATCTCGGGATCATCCTCAAGCGCAGAAATATCATTGAGCATAGATGCGCCAGCTTCAACAGCAGCTTTTAGGACAAGGGAGCGACGCGTATCAACAGAGATAGGAATAGAGGTTTTTTTTCGAATTGCTTGAATAACCGGAATAAGACGATCGAGTTCCTCTTTTTCACTCACGTAGCTTGCTCCCGGGCGGCTAGATTCAGCACCCAAGTCCAAAATATGCGCACCATCTTCAACTGCTTGCAAGGCTTTTTTTACCGCATGATTTTTGGAAAGACTACGACTTCCCGACCAAAACGAATCGGGCGTGAGATTGATGATTGCCATAACCCGTACAGCGAAATCATTTTGAAGCATCGATGTTTTCCCCCTGCACTTCAAAAAGTCGCAACATCTTTTTTGCCAAATAGCGAGGACTTAAATGTGCATCTTCCAAAATATCCTTGCGTTTCCCTTGTGCAAAATAGCGATTTGGAAAACCACAGACAGCTGTTTTTTTATCGATATAGTTTCTTTGCAAAAGCGATTCAAGATAGGTTCCGATTCCCCCAATGCGTATGCCATCTTCTACAAAAAGAATCTGATTGTAGCTTTTCATTTGGTCAATAAAATAGGTCTTATCAAGCGGCTTTAAAAACCGCAGATTATATACATCGCATTCTATACCTTCATTCGATAAAAGAGAAACCGCTTCAAATACTTCTGGAATCATACCCCCTGTTGTTACAAAGAGATTTTCTTTTTGACTCGTTTTTTTTCTCTCTTTCAAGAGAATTTCTTCATAGGAAATAAAAACACCGCGACCAGGTTCTAAGCTTTTCCCAAAAGCAGGTATTTCTTCTGGGCTCACAGCCTTCGGATAGCGAATAATAACGGATTCATTTTGCAGCTGTGCCCAGGTCATCATCAAATCAAGTTCCTTCGCTGAAGCAGGCGCTAAAAGCGAAAGATTTGGTATAGGTCGCATAAGCGAAATATCAAAAATACCCTGGTGCGTTTCTCCGTCATCAGGAACGGGACCAGAGCGATCAAGGACAAAGATTGCCGGAATTTTTTGTATGGAAATATCCTGTATCAATTGGTCGAGGGCTCTTTGCATAAAGGTCGAATAAATAGCAACAACGGGTTTAAGCCCTGCAACAGATAAACCACCTGCAAAGGTTACGGCATGTTGCTCTGCAATGCCTACATCGAAAAAACGGTCGGGATAACGCTTTGCAAATTCTGTTAAACCCGTCCCTCCCATCATAGCCGCAGTAATTGCGACGATTTTGGGATTTTCTTCAGCAAGCCGCAAAAGCGATTCAGAAAAAGCTTGAGTAAAGGTTTTCCCGGTGTTTGTCTCCTGGCTTCCATCTTCAATGCAAAAGGGTCCCAGTCCATGAAAACAAGTTGGGTCGCTTTCTGCAGGACTATAGCCCCTCCCTTTTTGAGTGAGCACATGTACAACCACTGGTTTTTTAAGATGCTTTACGCGAGAAAAAACACGCTCGAGCTCCGGTATACTATGCCCGTTGAACGGACCGACATACTCAAAACCAAGATCTGAAAATAAATTATTTGAAAAGACAAGAGCTTTTATAGCGCGCTTCGTGCGAAAGATAAGACTAGGAAGCCATGAACGCAAGAGCGGTATTTTTTCTATCATGGCATCAAAATGATTACGAAAACTTTGATAGTGGCTTGTCATTGTGAGCCGACTTAAATAACGCGAGAGACTTCCTGTGTTTTTGTCGATTGACATTTGGTTATCATTTAATACAACGACGAGATTTTTTCCTATTTGCCCTGCATGAGAGAGCGCTTCCAAAGCCATTCCCCCTGTCAAAGCCCCATCGCCTATAAGTGCAATGACCTTGCCGTCAACAGAGAGCATTTTTCTACCGACCAAAAGCCCCAAGGCGCTAGAAATAGAAGTTGAAGAATGCCCAACATCAAAATAATCGTGTGGGCTTTCACTCTGTTTTGTAAAGCCAGACAAGCCACCGGGCATGCGTAAGCTGTCAAAATCCTTTAGCCGTCCTGTCAGAATTTTATGTGTATAGGACTGATGCCCAACATCCCAAACAATGGCATCTTTCGGGCTATCAAAAACCCGATGCAAGGCAAGCGTCAGCTCTACGACACCGAGATTGCTTGCAAGATGCCCGCCGTTTTTTCCAACCACGCGAATAATTTCTTGGCGGATTTCTTTTGCGAGGTCTCGCAATTCGGCATAGGAGAGATTTTTTATATCATCTGGAGAATGGATAGACTGAATTTTCGTAGCTCGCTCCTTCGCACCTTAATAAAAAAAGACCCCGGCTTGCTTTAAACAACCTGAGGTCTCTTCTCGCACGATAATCCTTAGAATATCTAAATAAAAGCCACAGTAAAAGACTGCTGCCCTATATGGTCTTATTTATTTTTATGTCGATTTCTTCTAAGCTTCTTTTTTCGTTTATGAGTTGCTATTTTTTTGCGTTTTCGCTTTTTTCCACAAGGCATTGAACAAAACTCCTTTATCTATGTTCTACTATTATGATAAATAATTTAGTTTACGTCAAGTAAAAGAAGCATAAAAATCATTAATTATTGTTTTTATAGCCAAATTATCATCAATATGAAGAGAAATTGCAGGTGAAAGCGATTTAAAAAAAACTATTTGCCGTTTTGCATACTGCCGTGTGTTTCTTTGTATTTGGCTTTTTACCGCAAGACAGTCCTCGGCGTTAAAGTCAGCAATCGATTTGCCTGAATTATTGCTATGAAGGAAAAACTCCTTATAGCCGATAGCACTCATGCTCGGATCACTTTCGACCAAGGAGTTTTTTCTCCCTGTCGTAAGTGCGACAAGCTCTTCCCAGAGTCCTTTTTCAAACATTCTATCTACTCTTTCATTTATGCGCTCGTATAAACTATCCCGCTCTCGCGTTAGATACAAAACTAAAAATGCATAGTTATCGCGAAGCTGAGGCGCAAAAGCAAAGGTCGAGAGTTTTTTGCCACTTGTATAATAGACTTCGAGGGCGCGCAAAACCCTATACGAGTCATTTGGATGTAGTTTTTTTGCCCGCTCTGCGTCAAGCGACAGAAGCTCTTCGTATAAAGCTTCTGCCCCTTCATTTTTTAAACGCTTTTGCAAATCGCTCCGAATAGCCTCGTCAACAGCTGGTGTTGGGGGAAGCCCATATAAAAAATTTTTAATAAAAAAACCTGTTCCACCTGCGATTATGGGTTTTTTACCTCTATTCCAAATATCCAAAACCGCGTGGTCAGCAAGGCGCACAAAGTCTCCACTGCCAAACTCTTCTTTCGGCTCGATTATATCTATGAGATGATGTGGCAGGCAGCTTCTTTCTTCATGCGTCGGTTTTGCTGTCCCAATAGATAATTCCTTGTACACTTGTAAGGAATCGGCTGAGATTATTTCGTGTTCTGTTTTATTGAAGGTAGATAAAAGAAAATCTGTCTTTCCTGTTGCGGTTGCTGCACAGATAAGAATAACGGGAATTTTTGAGTGTATAAGATTTTGTGATGCTGAAGAATTCCCTTTATTCTTCGATTCGATACTCAACTTCGTTTGTAAAAAGCTGGCGTGCAGCGAGAGATACCACTTTGCCATCGTTTTCTTCAAGACTTTCATCATTTATTTTTGAAAGCTGAAAAGCCCTTCTGCTAGCGGCACAGGTAATTTCGTAAATATTACCCTTATATTCAACTAATTCTTGCAAAGGAAAAACCATTTTTACTCCAAATACGCGTATTGAAATAGTATTATATCGCATAAGTGAGGCGACGTCAAGGCGAAAAGCTCTTGACGTACATATTTTTACATAATAACTTCTACAGTATGTCTCCCTTCTGTAAAATACGGAATAAGATTACCCGTAATTGCTTTGCCATCAACAAGGATAGAGCGTACACCTTTTGATTTACCCAAAAGATTTTCTACGCGAATATCATATATGGCACCGCGGCATTTTCGTTCAATTTTAAACTCTTTCCAGTCGTGCGGAATACAGGGATCAAAAAGCAAGCCCTCGTGTTCAGGACGCAAACCCAAAATATACTGTGTTGAAGATTGATACATCCAACTTGCAGTTCCCGAAAGCCAGGAATTTCTTCCCAAACCAAACTGTGGGTGCTCATCAGACAAAATATTTTGTGCATAGCAGTAGGGTTCGCACTCATATTCATCCATTATGTCATTTTTTGCTGCTGGATTTATATTGTTATAGTAAGAAAATGCCCTATCTCCATTACCAAGCATCGTTTCTGCCATAATTGCCCAAGGATTTGGATGTAAAAAGATACCGCCATTTTCTTTTGCTCCTGGAGGATAGCTCGTTACACCACCTTTTTCTCGATCATAGCCATTATAGCCTGGCCAAGATAGTTTTATTCCCTTCTCGGTTGCAAGATGCGTTTGAACAGCTTCCATAGCACGTCTTCCTTTATCCGAGTCGCTTGCAAAGCCTGATAAGAGTGCCCATGATTGTGCATTGAGCCAAATTTTTCCGTATTCGTTTTTATTGGAACCTATAGCCTCACCTTTTTCGTCAAAATAGCGTACAAACCATTCGCCGTCCCAAGCTTTTTCAAGTACGGTTTTCTTCATCTCATCATACCAGCTATCGTATTTTTCTTTATGCTTTTTTTCGCCCCGGAAGTCGGCAAGTGCTGAAAGTTCTTTCAATGCCCATCCATACAAGTTTGCGGTAAAAACAGATTCTGCACCTGTCGGAAGGTTCACCGTATCATTCCAGTCAGCAAAACCAAGCAAGGGCAGACCGTGCTTTCCTGTATTCTGTTTGGTAAAATTCACAGCTCGTTGTAAGTGTTCATACACAGTTCCGTTTTCTATTGGCTGCCCTTCTCTATCCTTCTCATAAAAAGGAATGGTTTTATCTAGAAAGGCATAGTCTCCTGTTTCCTTTAAGTAAGCTATTACCGCAAGGACAATCCATAACTGATCATCCGAATAATAGTGAGGGCGATCTTCGTATTCTAGCGAATCACCACGTCCTGCTTCCATACTCAAAGGATTAAACTGATGGTAGGCCGATCCATCTTGACTTTGTACGGAAAGCAATTTTTCCATCAACTCGCGTGCTTCGTGGGGGATTTGTGCGATAACCCCCATGGTATCCTGGGAAGAATCTCTAAAACCAATGCCTCGATCAGAGCCATATCCAAGTTGATATAGGGACATATAACGAGACCACATCTTGGTAGTATAACATTGTCGTGGATTATGTACATTTATCATTGAATTAAATGCTTCAGATGGTGTTTCAACTTTGAAAACGGATAAATATCTATCCCAAAAGGCAGAAAGTTCGGAGAAGGCTGCTGAAACATCTGCTTCGCTCATGTATTTTTTGCAGATACGTGGAATGCTCTCTAAGGATTCTCCTTGCGTGAGCAGAGTTATAAAAGAAACTGAATCACCTGGCTGTACAAGCCCTAAATCGAGTTGTAGTGCGGCTATGGTATCGCCACGAACTGCATTTTTACAGGAAAGTCGCTCTTCTTTTAGAGCGAGCGGTTCCCGCCATGTACCATACTCATTATCACCTAGAAAGCGTTTTCGATCTGTTTCCCATGCAATTGCTGGTCGATTTGCATACAAAACGTTTACCGCCTCATCGCGTTTCATAAAAGCATACGATGCTATTGCTCCTCTACCATCTTCAAAATCGATTTTATGTGATTGCATAGTTTGTGGCACCCAATCTGCATTTGTTAATTGTTTTAAAGCATCAAAATGGCTATATTCTACCACTGGAAAAAATTCTAGTTGTTGGACTTCTGAAGTATTGTTCGTAATCTTGTATTGGCGAATGACTTCAGTACCCCCTTGTGGAATAAAGGCTAGAATATCAAAACTAAAACCAGAAATTTCAGTTTTCCATCGATTGTAATATAAGCCTACATGGCATTGAAATAAATCATAATCATTAAAGGTGGGTAACCAATACGGCGAAATTAAGTTCGCTTCTTTTGCGGTATCCCCCGGTTTTCGGTATCGCAAATACGCAGTTTCGCCTTTAAAATCGCTAGAAGGTAATTGCGGAATATATTTTGTGATGCGGTTTAATGCAGGATCCCCCTTGCATAACTGTAGTCCACCGGTATGATCTAAAAAGCCACCAAAATCAAGAGTTCCAATATAATTCACCCATTTTACAGGAGTTCGTGGATTGGTAATAATATACTCTCGATTCTCATCATCAAAATAACCGTATTGCATATTGCCTCCTAAAAGATATCACGTAAGTTTCTGTGTTCAACTAACCCAAGTATAGTTATTTTTTCAAATTCGTCAAGCTAAAAAAAAGAGTACCTCACCTCTATCATAAGGTAAAATACTCTTTCGTATATCAGCAAAGTTTAATTTCTCATAGTTCGTCAAAAAAACCTTTTGCTTTGAGCAATTCCGCATTTAGGATACCACCCATGGCAGCACCACGTTTTGTGTTATGACTCAAGGCAACAAAGCGAATATCAAAGACATGACATTTTCGAAGGCGTCCGATCGTAACTGCCATACCCTTGCCGTTTTCACGGTCTCGACGAGGCTGCGGTCGGTTATCCTCATGTCGCAGAACAATTGCGTGCTCAGGTGCGGAGGGGAGTTTTGCTTCTTGTGGAAAGCCTGAAAAAGAAGTCCATATTGCTTCTATTTCTTCAAGACTTGGTTTTTTATCTTCGGGTAAATCAAATTCTAAACTCACACAGGCTGTATGTCCATCGATTACTGGTACACGATTACAGTGGGCAGAAACAAGGGGACCAGAGGCATTTTCGATTTTCTCGCCAGAGACCCTTCCAAGAATTTTCAAGAGTTCAGTTTCTGTTTTTTCTTCTTCTCCACCAATGTAGGGTACAATATTGTCAATCATGTCAAAGCTAGAAACGCCAGGATAGCCTGCACCGCTTGTCGCTTGCATTGTGGTAACGATTAAGCGTTTTACGGGATAGCCTTTTTCTTGCAGGGCATGAACAGGTGCTAAATAAGACTGCAGTGAACAATTCGGTTTAACAGCTATAAAGCCTTTATTCCAGCCGTGATGTGCTTTTTGTCTATGAATAATTTCAACGTGGTCGGGGTTAATTTCTGGAATAAGCATAGGGACGTCATCCGTCCAGCGATTCGCAGAGGCGTTTGAAACAACAGGAATGTCTTTTGCTGCATAGGCTGCTTCCAATGCCTTTATTTCGTCCTTACCCATTTCAAGTGCGCTAAAGACAAAAGCACATTTTCCTACAGCAGCGTCGACATCGCTTGCGTCATAGACCATGAGGTTTTTTACGCCTTCGGGAATATCGGATCCGATAAGCCAACGCCCCGAAACTGCTTCTTTATAGGTTTTTCCTGCAGATCGAGGACTTGCAGAAACAAATGTTACTTCAAACCAGGGATGATCTTTTAAGAGATAAACATATCTCTGCCCAACCATACCAGTTGCTCCTAAAACACCTACTTTTATTTTATTTTCCATACATAACCTTCCTTTTTTGTGCGTTTTACGCTCACTGGGTGAAAAGCCACTAGCCTAGAGTATTTGGCTTTTTTTCATGGCTTCTATAACTATCTCTTTATACTGCTCACCGATATCTACCAGCGGTAAACGTAGTTTTCCTGCAGGCAAACCCTTGTGATTCATAGCAAACTTAATCGATATTGGATTCCCGTCAATAAAGGCTGCTTTAAAAAAAGGAAGCATGCGATAATGCAGAGCTTTTGCTGCAGAAAAATTGCCAGATAAGCCTTCTTTTACAAGATTTGTTACTTCTTTTGGTGCAATATTTGACACAACCGAGATAACGCCATCACCACCCAAGGCCATAAGCGGTAGCGTTAAGGCATCATCGCCAGAAAGCACTGAAAAATCGGGCTTTTCGCTTACAATCGTTTTTATAACATCCATCATTTGGTTTATATCACCACTGGCTTCTTTTACCCCGATAACATTTGGCAATGCGGCAATCCGAGAAAGCAAGGCAGTAGAAATATTTTTCCCGGTTCTACCTGCGATATTGTAGACAATGATTGGAATACCAACCTTTGCACATGCTTCAAAATGACGAAATATACCTTCATCTGAGGGTTTATTATAGTAGGGAGTTACCACAAGCGCCGCATCGGCAGCATGTTTTTTTGCCCGTTCAGTATAGCGAACAGCATCGATGGTATTGTTACTTCCTGCTCCAACAATGACCTTTGTTTTTTTGCCCGTTTTTTTATAAAAGGCTTCCACTTCTTTCATTGTTAGAATAATTAATTCCTCTTCCTCTTCTTCGCTGAGGGTCGGCGTTTCGCCCGTTGTTCCGAGGGGAAGCAGTCCATCTATACCACCTTCTAATTGATAGCGCACTAAGCTTTTATACGCTTCGTAATCAACACTAAAGTCTTGCATAAATGGTGTAATAAGCGCCGTAAAGGCTCCCTGTAATTTGGACATAGTTTCCATCCTTATCTATACATTTGAAAAAAGTCCCGATAAGACCTTTCTAATCCACTTCTAAGCCCGTATATATTTTCTTAAATAATGCACAGTATCGCATTTTTATACATCTTATTCAAGACTCTTTTTAATTTGCAAAATCCCATTTCATCATATATACTTACTTCATTATGAAAGAACATACATTATTTGGTAACAAAATACCCAAAAGCAAGGCTCGAACGGGCGAGTTTTTATTTAAGCACTATGCGAAAAAAAATGGTTTTGACCCATCAAATCCTCCCAAGCTTTCGGCGGTTCCGTCAGAAAAAGACTTCGATGACTTTGGTATCTTGCATATTGTAGAAGACCAAAAAGCTTCCCTCACTTCGACGGGCAACTTTGCCGATGTCAATGGTCCCTACTCTCCCATCGATACAAAAAACGCCATTCTTATCGGTACAATCCGCATGGGATTTGGGCATTGTCGTATGGCTATGGCAATTGCCTCCGCTGCTCGGCACAAGGGCTTAACCCCCTACTGGCTCGATATGATGAGCTTTCCAAATAATGCCGCAAGTAAAACAATCCGGCAAATAGAAAACTGGTATAACCTTGGCTCTCGTCTTTCACAAAATTCCCAGTGGTTTAACCGAGTGTTTTGGGAGCGCATAACAAGCGATGCCGGCTTACGACTCTCTGGAGCCCTTCGCGATAAAACTATTTCGCAAATTTACGCCCCGCTTTTTGCAAATGTCCCCAAGGGAATGCCCTTTGTCTCAACTCATCCCTGGGTCGGACACGGCTCTGTTGCAGCAGGGGTAGAAGGCGTCGTAACGATAATCCCCGACAACTATCCCCTCGCCTTTCATCTCGTAGAAGGCTCGACTCATGCCGTGCAGTCGCCCTCAGCCTATATGGGCTACCGTGCATTTATCTCCATGGGAGAGGATAATAATCTTGAGCATTGCCTTCCAAAAGAAGAGATTCAAGAAGTTGGGCACTATATAGACCATGAAATTGTTTCAAATATTGAATACGATTGCTCCTTACGTCTTGCTCGGCTTAAAAAAGGCTGTTCGAGACGCTTTTTGCTCACCATGGGTGGGGCGGGAGCGCAGGTGCAAAAGTTTGCCGACATAGTGGGCGCAAGCAAGGATGCAATAAAAAATGAAAAAGCGACATTTTTTATCAATATGGGCGACCACAAGGGGCGTTGGGAAGTGCTCGAAGCTGAATTTAAGAAAGCAGGCATTTTCTATACGCTTCACGATACATGGAAGGAAAGTCGCTCCTTTATAGATGAACACCGTGAAAAACCTGTTTTTGGAGTGCATGTATTTTTACATGAAAACTTTTATGCAGCCGTCTATGCGACAAACCTCCTTATGAGGATAAGCGATGTAATGATTACAAAGCCCAGTGAACTTTCTTTTTATCCGGTACCAAAGCTCTTTATTCAAAGAGTGGGACGACATGAGGCTTGGGGTGCAATTCGTGGTAGCGAAATAGGAGACGGCACAATTGAAACTGGCTCTGTAACAAGCATGCACCGCACTTTAAAACTCCTCATAGAGGATACTGACCTCATTGAACTCTACTGCGACCATATCGTAAAAAATTATAAACAGGGTATTTACAACGGGGCATACAATACCGTCGACCTTGCCTTGAAACTACAGGGGAGGTAATTTTTACGCATACAAGCAGGCTCTTGACAGGCTTCTCTCGTCTTTGCTATTATTAGCACTATGAAAGCAGCTCATGCACAAATAGAACAATCCAAATCTTCTCAAATGGTATACTTTTATTACTACTGGAATTCTCTTTATGCTTCGGAGCCTGCTTTTAAAATAGGTTTATAGTAACCTGTATTATAAAGGCAAAAATAACAGAACTCCGAATTCGGGGTTCTTTTTTTTTGTGCAAGCAGTGTTTTGAAAAAAACTGAAGGAGTAAGTAAAATGATTATTGCATTAAAATCTGGCATTGCAAAAAGCGATGTGCAAAACTTTGTTTCAACGCTTGAGGGACAAGGTTTTCAAATCCACCTCTCTGAGGGAATCGACACAACAATTCTCGGGCTTGTAGGAGATACAAGTCGCTTAAGCGAGGAAAGTTTTAAGGCGCATCCCTTGGTTTCAAAGGTTGTGCGTGTGCAAGAGCCATACAAAAAGGCAAACAGAGCCTTTCATCCGGATAATACGATTATTTCTCTTCCAAGTGGAAAAACAGGTGGCATGGCTGACATCGGTTTTCCAAATTTTTCTGTGATGGCTGGTCCCTGCTCTGTCGAAAGCGAAGAACAAATCATAGAAGTGGCAAAATCGGTACAAAGGTCGGGCGCTCGATTTTTACGAGGAGGAGCTTTTAAGCCACGCACTTCGCCCTATGCCTTTCAAGGTATGGGTGTGGAGGGAATTGATTTGCTTTTACAAGCAAAAAAAGAAACAGGTCTCCCCATCGTAACCGAGCTTATGGCAATAAATCAGCTCGAAGTTTTTGAAAATGTTGATATTATACAGGTTGGCGCTCGCAATATGCAAAACTTTAACTTGCTCAAAGAACTCGGTCATTCAAAAAAGCCTATCTTGCTTAAAAGAGGGCTTGCAAACACAGTAAAAGAATTGCTTATGTCAGCGGAATACATAATGGCAGGCGGCAATGAAAATATTATTTTATGTGAACGGGGCATTCGAAGTTTTGACAATTTTACCCGAAATGTACTCGACCTCGCTGCGATTCCCTACCTAAAAAAAGTAAGTCATCTGCCAGTCATCGTCGACCCAAGCCACTCGACTGGGCTTGCTTGGATGGTTGAGTCTATGTCAAAGGCAGCCCTTGCAGCTGGTGCCGACGGTATAATCGTCGAAGTGCATAATTGCCCAGAATGTGCCCTCTGTGATGGAGAGCAATCCTTAAACCCAGTAGAGTTTGAAAACCTTATGCAAAAATTAACCAAGTATGCCGCAATTGAGGGACTCAATCTATGATGCAAAAAAAACAGGTTGTTGAAAAAAAAAGCGATTGCAAAAACAAGGATAAAAAAGACTCCACTGAAACAGCCTTTACCATAGGCTTTGTGGGGCTCGGTCTCATGGGTGGCTCCTTTGCCAAGGCAATTCAAAAAGCGCATCCCTCGTACCGTTTACTTGCTTATGACAAAAATCCTGACACCCTTGAAAAAGCAAAAAAACAAGGTCTCATCGCAGAGGGCTTTAGTAGCCAGCCTGAACTCATGCTCATCCACTGCGATCTGGTATATATCAATCTGTATCCAGGAATGGTTGCAGACTTTATTATTGAACACGAGAAGGATTTTAAAAGCGCTGCCATCATAAGCGATATAAGTGGCGTAAAAACAAAGATAGCCGAAAAGCTGAGCTGCCTCAGCCGAAAAGATATAGCCATAGTCCTCGGTCATCCCATGGCAGGAAGTGAAAAAGAAGGCTTTGACCATGCAAATGAAAGCATTTTTCTTGGAAGAAATTATATTTTTATTGAAGATGTAGCTTATGCAGAAGCAAATCCCGAGCTTCATAAAAAAGCAATAGAGCAACTCAAAGAGCTTGCTCTCGCGATAGGTTTTTCACGCACGATAGAAACTAATGCTAAGGTGCACGACCATAAAATTGCATTTACGAGTCAACTCTGCCACGTGATCGCCTCTGCCTTGGTGCAAAGCGCAGAAGACACCGAAATAACCGCCTTTGGAGGAGGCAGCTACGAAGACCTCACCCGCATTGCGATGATAAATGCACCACTGTGGACAGAACTTTTTCTTTCAAACAATACCGAGCTCGTCAAACATATAGAAATCTTTGAAAAACACCTAGATAACTTAAAAAATCTCATAAGCAAAAAAAACAAAGAGAGCTTGGAAAATAACTTACGAGAGGTGCGAAAAAAACGAATTGCAATGAACGGGAGAAAATAAGACATAAAGATTTTGAGTGCATCAGATTTCCTTGCTTTGCTTTGAAGTCCCTTGACTCTTCCTCGTCCGCTCGCTATGATAAAAGCTATGTTCAATGTTCACGAGCTTGATAAAGCAATTCGACGGGTGCCAAACTTCCCAAAAGAAGGCATCCTTTTTTATGACATAACAAGTATTCTTACCAACCCAAGGGTCTTTGCTTCTTGCATTGAAGAGATGAAGCGCATTTACCAAGATGCTCACATAGATGCGATTGCAGGCATTGAATCTCGCGGTTTTTTATTTGCTGCTCCCTTTGCACATGCTCTTGGCGTCCCCCTTATTCTCATACGAAAAAAAGGAAAACTTCCCGGAGAAGTCTATTCGTGCAAATATGATCTTGAATACGGCAGTGCAGAAATAGAAGCCCATAAAGCAGACATTCAAAAAGGGCAACGAGTTTTAGTTATTGATGACCTCATTGCAACAGGAGGCACGCTCAAAGCAGCACAAAAAATACTTGAAGCGGGCGGATCTGAAGTTGTCGAGTTTTTTGGCATTGTAGGACTTCCCTTTTTGAACTACGACGAAGTCCTCACCCCGATAAAAGTACGTACACTTATCAATTACGATTCAGAATAAAGCGCTTAGTCAACAAGCATTTCTTTCAATACCATTTTTACCTTTTTAATTGTTTCTTTGTCGATTGTACCCAGTTTTTTTACGAGTCTATGACTATCTATTGCGCGAATTTGATCGAGTACTATCCAGCCATTTTTACCTTTAAAAAAAACGCCGAGTCTAGTAGGATAATCATGTGCCTTTGTTGTCATCGGAGCAATTATAAACGTACGCACACTAGAGTTCATTTCATTTGGAGAAATAACAAGACAGGGACGTGTTTTTTTTATTTCATGACCAATTGTTGGATCTAGATTTATAAGATGCACCTCGTACTGATTTACCATTCCCATTCAAAGTCCTCCGAGTTATCATCTGCTACAAACAATACATCTTCGAGTACATCGTCGTCGTCATACTCTCTAGCAAATGCTTCTTCCCAGCCCTGTCGTGGTTTAGATTTTATTGGTTCGAGGATAATTGACTTGTCTTTGATTCGCAATTCAAGTGAATCTTCGATTTCGAGTGCATCGATCACTGTTTTCGGAATGCGGATTCCCTTTGAATTACCAATAGCAATAAGTGATACTAACATACTTCCTCCTGTCAAATGTAATTATAATGTAAGTACTAAAAGAAAGCAATAAAAATACTTCCTTTTTTCTCTTTGTTTTTTTCTTATTCCATGGTATACTAATAGGGATTTTAATTATAAGGAGGAAACTAAGTCAAAGAACTTCTCTTCAAATAAGAGGGGTCTTGGTTTAGAGAAAAACTATGTGTGAAAAAAAATTTTACATTTGTAAACATTGTGGAAACATCGTTGGGATGATTCATGCGTCTGGTGTACCAATCGTTTGCTGTGGCGAAAATATGACTGAGCTTGTGGCAAATACAACTGAAGCAAGCACCGAAAAACACCTTCCAGAAGTAAAAATAGAAGGTTCAAAAGTAACTGCTGTTGTTGGCTCAGTTGAACACCCTATGGAAGAAAAACATTGGATTCAATGGATTTATTTGGCAACGAATAAGGCAGGGCATCGCTACTGTCTCAATCCAGGGGATAAGCCAGAAGCTGTTTTTCATCTCGCAGAAGGGGAAACACCTCTTGCTGTCTATGAATACTGCAATCTTCACAGTTTATGGCTAACAAAGCTCTAAATAAAGCTGTATAGCAAAAAAAAGGTGGCTGCTTAAAATAGCAGACACCTTTTTTTATTTTAAGTAATTAAATCGATTTTTATTTCACAAAAGATTTTTTTAAGAAATCGAGGTCCAATTCAGGATAGAGCACAAAGGCATCGAGCAAGGTATTGACTCGTTTTTTTGCCTCAGTTTTGGTTGCCTCATCGAGGATGTATTTTCCCTTTGCGGCTACAGCTTTTTCCGTCATAGCAGGCTTTGTATTGGATAAAACAAGATGGATAATCGAAGCAATTTCTGCCATTTCTGTCTTGCCCATGCCA
>Ga0255345_1002814_pt1 | contig 21297 bp, 19 predicted proteins | sample wastewater_treat_6_FD_192415 | JGI IMG/M metagenome (GOLD analysis project Ga0255345, IMG submission 192415) | Wastewater microbial communities from Lulu Island WWTP, Vancouver, Canada - plant20 | ecosystem: Engineered > WWTP > Wastewater > Unclassified | place: Canada: Vancouver, British...
TCTCTTCTTCTTATTGTAGACCCCACTCGGGCTTGAAGCCGTATTAGACGGAGCGGAAAACATTTTACTCTCTGAGCAAATATATACAGGGAATTTGCCCTCAGAGCCTTTTTATCGTCCGATGCTGTATCAATGCTACTTAAGTTTTTGGCGATTATTCGGGCTTGAGCTTTACATAACTTCTCTGATTTACGGTCTTTACCCGCCTTTGATATTTTATGCGGCAGAACCGGTTGACACGACCTTAGCCATTACTTTTATGCTTATTTTTGTAGTTTTCTTTATTAAAGGTTTTAGGGGCGAAAAAGAAACAAACTTTGCTGTTTCCGGTATTTTTCTTGGTTTAAGCGTTCTTTGCAAAACCAGCACGGTTATGCTGGCCGGAATCCTGCCCGGCGAAACCTACATAACGAAAAAGGTTCCCAAATCTATTTTAACGCTGCTTCTTATTTTGGCGGCGTGCGGCGGAGCCGGCTATTACCTGAGTGAAGAATTCAGGCTTTTGCCCTGGCAAAGCGGTTATTTGTTTTACGCCGCAAACAAAGAAGGGGCAAACGGCAAATACTATAAAAGCACATTGAACTTAGCAAACGAAGCACAAACAACAAACTCTGCGCGCCTTGAATCTGAGGTTGTTTATTACGCCGAAACACAAAAGAAAGCATCTGAAGACATAAACGCATTTAACAAATTTTGGTTCGACAAGTTTCTTGCGACAGCAAAGAACAACCCCTATGAATTGCTTAAACTGACAGGCAAACGCGTGTATTATCTCATGAACAATTTTGAGCAATATAACAACAAAACCTTTTCTTTTCATAAAGATTTGTCGCCGGTATTAAAATATAACCCGTTATGTTTCGGTTTTGTATTCGTATTATTCGCTTTTTCTGTAACCAACCGAAGATTGTGTAATAAAGAACAAAGGCGCTTAATTCGAATAATAGCTGCGGGTATTTTATTTATGGGCCTCGGAAGCGCCTTGTTATTTGCAAGTGCAAAATTCAGATTGCTGCTTGTGCCTTTGATGATTTGCGTTGGCAGCGGAGCATACAGTATTTCTCCGAAACACTACCGAGATATCGGCCTTAAAAAAGCTATCAAGCCTCTTTGTTTTGCATCTTTAGCCGCTTTTTTGGCTTTCAGTTCATATTTTAACGCATCTGACACTTCAACTTACAGGGAAGACAAATTTCTTACAGCACAAGCCGCCGCGCGTTTAGGCATGCATCACGAACAGGTGCATTGGGCAAACGAAGTATTAAAAGAGGATCCGACAAAGCTTTCAGCCATACGCATCAAGCTTGCCGGGCTGACGAATTTAATTTTGAATTCGAACATAAGCGATGAAGAAGTAAAAAATTATTCGGGGCCAATTATTTTGTAAAAATACCGGTGGAAGATTATCATCTGATACTAATTACGCTCATCAAAAAGGCTGTAATTTAAGGGGCGAAGTTAAGGGCGAGGATTTTGCGATTTAAAGAGAATTGTGATAAAATACCGCGAAGCTTGATGAAGGTTTGTCAAAAGAAGAGAGGCACTGAAACGAGACATGGAATTCGGATTAAAACTTTGGTCGATTAACACCGACTATTATCTTGCCGAAGCGCGCCGGCTGTATGAAAAAGGTGTTTATTCTTACATCGAGCTCTATGCGGTGCCCCACACTCTTGAGCACATAGAAAAATGGAAAAAACTTGATATACCTTTTGTTATACATTGTCCGCATTCTGCTCATGGCTTTAATTTAGCGTCTAAGGAATCGGAATCAGAGAACCTTAAATTTTTTGAAGAAACACGTCTATACGCAGACGCGCTTGATGCGCGGATCATAGTTGTGCACGGCGGCATAGGGGGCGACATAAACGAAACTGCCCGCCAATTTACGCTTTTAAACGATTCCAGGGCCATTATTGAAAACAAGCCTTATTTGGCGATTTTACCCCCGGGTTACGTGCCGAAAAGCAATGCAACAATAACTTGCCGCGGCTATGATAAAAACGAAATAGAGAGGGTGACGAAAAGCGTCGGCTGCGGGTTTTGCCTCGATTTTGTACACGCAGTCTGTTCGGCTAATTCCCTTAAAAAGGACATATACGAACACATACGAAGCTTTATGGAGCTCAAACCCACGATGTATCACCTGAGCAACGTAAGAGATCCGGCCTCAGAATACGATTCACACATGCATTTAAGCGCCGGAAAGCTCAAAATCGGGAGACTGTTGTCGGGATTGAGCGACAGCGCAAAAATAACACTCGAAACCGAGAAGGAATTTGCTGACTCTTTAAGTGATTTCGAGGCGGACATTATGCACGCCAAGAAATTTGACATTTCGTGGCGCAAAGCAGCGAAAGAAGATTTAGAAAACTTGTTCAATCTAAGAAACGATGCAGAAACGGTAAAAAACTCATTTACCGACAAAAAAGTAGAATACGAGGATCATGTTAAATGGTTTTCGACAGTTTTAAGCTCAAAAGACAAATTATTATTTACAGCCGAAAACGCGAACAAAGATTTTGTAGGGCAAATACGTTTTGACAGAGAAAATGAGAGAGATTTCGTTGTTTCTTTTTCGATATCGGCGGCATTCAGGGGAAGCGGCGTCGCATCGCACATTTTAAAAAAGCAAACAGACCTGTTTTGCCTAGATCACAAAGGGTGTCGTCTAAAAGCTTATATTAAACCCGAGAACATAAAATCTTCGAGTTGCTTTAAAAATGCCGGTTTCACACAAGAACACATCATTGGCGGCAGTTATTGCTATGTAAAGGAAATATAATGGAAAAGCCGTTTATTATTGCAGAAATGTCGGGAAACCACAATCAATCGCTTGAGCGAGCGCTAGAAATAGTAGAAGCTGCTGCGGCGGCGGGTGCGGATGCGATAAAATTGCAAACTTACACGGCAGATACCATGACGCTAAACTTGAGGGGCGGGGATTTTTTAATAAATGACCCTAAGAGTTTGTGGTATAAAGAAAATTTGTATTCTCTTTACGAAAAGGCGCACACGCCCTGGGAATGGCACAAACCAATATTTGACTACGCCAAAAGCCTTGGAATAATCGCTTTTTCTACCCCGTTTGACAAAACTGCGGCGGATTTTCTCGAGAGTTTGCAAACGCCTATATATAAAATTGCCGCCTTTGAGAACGGCGATTTGCCTCTTCTGAAGCACATCGCTTCGAAGAAAAAGTCCGTAATAATGTCTTTGGGCATGATAAGCTTGGAAGAAATCCGCGAATCGGTAAATGTATTAAAAGAAAACGGATGCGAAGATATCACCCTTTTAAAATGCACAAGCAGCTACCCGGCGCCGCCTGAACACGCGAATTTGCTGACCATCTGCGATCTGGCGCAAAAGTTTCCCCAATGCAAAATAGGTCTTTCCGACCATACCACGGGTATTGGGGTTGCCGTGGGAGCCGTTGCTTTGGGAGCCGAGGCAATCGAAAAGCATTTCACTTTATCGAGAGCCGACGGAGGCGTTGACAGCGCTTTTTCGCTTGAGCCCGACGAGTTAAAAACGCTTGTAATCGAAGCTAAGAGGGCTTACAAAGCTCGCGGAAAAATCAACTACGAGTTAAGTGAATCAGAGAAAAAATCGCTTGTTTTTCGCAGGTCAATTTATGTTTGTGAAGACATTAAGGCCGGCGAAGCGTTTACAGAGCAAAACATCAGGTGCATCAGGCCCGGTTACGGCTTACACCCGCGATATTATGAGGCAACAATAGGTAAAGCGGCGGCAAAAGGGCTAGCAAAAGGAACTCCGTTAAGAAAGGAAGACATTAAATGAAAGCTCTGGCTTTAATAACTGCAAGAGGAGGTTCTAAGAGAATTCCGCGCAAAAACATAAAGAATTTTTTCGGTAAACCTATAATGTCTTACCCTATTGAGGCCGCCTTAGAAAGTAAGATTTTTGACAAAGTAATGGTTTCGACAGATGACCGTGAAATTGCCGATATCGCTGTAAAATATGGGGCCGAAATGCCGTTTTTCAGGAGCGAACAAAATTCAAACGACACATCGGGAACTCTTGACGTAGTAATCGAAGTTTTAGATGAGCTTGAAAAACGGGGCGAACATTTTGATTATTTATGCTGCATTTACCCGACTGCCGTTTTTGTAACTTCAAAGAAGCTTTGTGAGGTTTTTCGACAGATACGAGAAACAGACGCTAACGGAGCTTTTCCTGTCATAAGGTTTTCTACTCCCATACAAAGGGCGCTTATCAAAAGCGAAACCGGCTTTATTAAAATGAAATGCCCTGAATTTGGCAAGTTTAGGTCTCAAGATCTTGAGCCTTCTTTTTATGATGCAGGCCAGTATTATTGGCTAAAAACCTCGCAGATAAAAAAAGACGGTTCTCTGCTGGACATGAATTTATTGGGAATAGAAACCCCCGAAAGTGAAGCTCAAGACATAGACAACGAAGAAGATTGGACAATGGCGGAAATCAAATACGATTTATTAAAAAACAGAAAACTAAAATAGAGGGCAAATTTTAATTTAAAAAACAAACCCTGTGACCGAGTTCGCAAACGACCCTTTCATTTCAAAAACGAGCCGTTTTTGAAGAAGTAAACGATATAAGCACAAAGAAGTTTAAGTTGAAATTTTGAGTGTTTTGGGGTAGTATAGCCTATCGTGATTTTTTCTTCTCTGTAGTATATGTATAGAGAGGTAAAAATTTGATTACATCTTTAAACAAAGCACCAAAAAATCCATTGATGGAAAATTTCGAGAAAAACAAAAAAAGCAGCGGCCAAGTGATTAAGCCGTTGCAACAAGGTTTGATAAAAGCCATAGCATCTTTAAGAAAAGACGGCGGCGACATTAAAAAACGTTATGTGATTGCCAAAAGTATGCTGGCCCTCGGAAGACTTATAAACAGCTGGAAAGATGTAGTCGGAATTGTGCTCGCGTCTCACACTTATCCTTACAGGCTAATAAAAGGAAGATTGTTTTTAGCCGTATCAGACAGTCAGTGGATGCAGACTTTAACATTTTTGAGATCAGAGATTATTTCAAAACTGAACAATACTTTTCCCGATATGAAAATAACGGAGATATGCGCGAGAGTCGGCGTTATTCCCGAAGAAGTCAAAAGGAATATCGAAGAGTCCATTTGGCCCGACTGGAGAGAAGAACCCATAACAGAAGTTAAAGGCGTAAAAGATAAAGACTTGGCAGAAGGCATCAAACGGTGCTGTCAAAAAAGCTCTGCCCGGATAAAGGGTCTCACCGACAAGGGCTACAAGCTTTGCATAATTTGTCGGGCCGTACCTACCCGTTCAAGCGACGGAGTATGTGCCATGTGTTTATATAAAAGCCAAGAATCGACTCGGCTCAAAGCGATGACATTGATATCAGAAATGCCTTGGCTGACCTACGAAGAAGTATCAGAAAGCGGTTTAGGTCTATCAGAGTTGGAATACAACAGCATAAAAGAGGATCTTTACAGTGCCTCAGACTCTCTTATCACCGAGCTTGGCAAAGATTTATCAGTTGAGTTTGATGAAGAGACTTTTGCTCAGCTTCAAAAAGAAATAACCAGAGCCATTATTCTCAGAACCGGTTGTATGCCTGACCGAGTAGATCTTTCAGATATAAAGAGTTTAGAATTTTTCGATGCGCGGTGGTACAAATACCTTAAGCCTTTTATTGGCGAAGGAGGCTAAATGCTTATACACATAGGTCAAAATGATTTTATAAACCTTGATAATTGCGAGTTGATCATCAATCTTCAGACTATTGATGATAAGGGAAAGACTCAAATATTATCACAAATCATATCAGACAAACCGGTTTCAGAACTTAGATCGGCCATAAAAACCGTCGACGGGAAATGGTTCGGTTCAGTTCTTTCGTCAGACGCTCTTGCGCAGCGATGTCTTTTGAGTCCGTTCGACCAAGCTTATTACAGCAAAGATGATTCAGTTAAAGATTCTTGTTACAGTAACCAAGGAGTTATATAAATGACACAATCGGAAATTACCGGCGAAAGCCGGCAGGACGATCCCATCAAAGAAACAGATGAAATCGCCGTTATTTCTGCTTCAAACGACAATTTGGGGCCGGGTTTTGACGATGAATATTCAGCACGCAACATTAAGGTTCTCGAAGGCCTTGAGGCTGTCAGAAAACGCCCGGGGATGTATATCGGCGGCACCGGCAGCGACGGTCTTCACCACCTGGTCTGGGAAATAGTAGACAACAGCATCGACGAAGTTTTGGCAAAGCATGCCTCGACAGTTTTAGTAAATATGCATGAAGACGGTTCTTTGTCTATTCTAGACGACGGTCGCGGTATTCCGACGGACATACATGAACCGACCGGAAAACCTGCATTAGAAATTATTCTGACTGTTTTGCATTCAGGCGGCAAATTTGACAAAAAGAGTTATAAATACAGCGGCGGTCTTCATGGCGTAGGCATTTCGGTTGTTAATGCGCTTTCAGAATGGCTTGACGTAACTGTTTGGCGTGACGGCAAAATATTTCAGCAATCATTCAGGCGCGGTTTTACAAACGGCGAAATGACAATAACCGAAGGTGCAACGAGAACAGGCACAAGAATTCGCTTTAAACCCGACTCAGAAATATTTGAAAACACCGAATTCAGCTATGAAATCTTGTCAAAACGCTTACGCGAAATGGCATTTTTGAACAAGGGTGTTAAGATTGTTTTAAGACAGCGTTCAACTCAAAAATGTCATACTTTTGAGTATGTTGGCGGCATTTCGAGTTTTGTAGACTTTTTAAACGAAACCAAAACCCCTATTTTCAAAGACGTTATAGCTTTTAACAAAGAAAAAGACAACATAGAAATAGATGTTGCCATGTCTTATAACGACGGCTACGCGGAACAATTTTACGCATTTGTAAACAACATCAGCACCACAGACGGCGGCACGCACGTAGTCGGCTTTAGAAGTGCATTAACAAAGGTATTTAACAAATACTTAAAAGAGAACCCCGACATATTGGGTAAAGAAAAAGCCAAAGCCGGCGAAATAAAGCTTACTACCGAAGACACTCGCGAAGGCTTGATAGGTGTTTTGTCCATACGTGTTCCCGAACCTCAGTTTGAAGGACAAACCAAAGGCAAACTTGGTAATCCCGAAGTAAGGGCTATCGTTGATCAGGCTGTAAGCGATGTATTATATGATTATTTCGAGCAGAATCCGAATACCGCGCGTCCTTTAATGGACAAAATACTTTTGTCGATGAAAGCGCGTATGGCGGCACAAAAAGCGCGTGAGCTCACGCGTCGCAAAACTGCTCTTGAGGGCGGTTCGCTTCCCGGCAAACTGGCAGACTGCTCAGAAAAAGATCCTGCAAAATGTGAATTATTCATAGTCGAAGGGAACTCGGCAGGCGGTTCTGCAAAGCAGGGCCGTGACAGGCGTATACAAGCTATACTTCCGTTGCGAGGTAAAATACTCAATGTTGAAAAGACTCGTTTAGAAAGAGTTTTAGGCAGCGAAACCATAAGAGACCTCATTAACGCCATTGGGACTAACGTTGGCAAAGATGATTTTGACATTAACAAAATCAGATACCACAAAGTAGTTATCATGACAGATGCGGATGTTGACGGGGCCCATATCAGAACTCTGCTGCTGACCTTTTTCTTCAGGTATATGCCCGAAATCATACAGAATGGCTATTTATACGCAGCCCAACCGCCTCTTTTCAAATTAAAGAAGGGTAAAATCGAAAAATACGCATTTAGTGACGAAGAGAAAGACAAAATTATAGAAGAAGATTTTGGCGGCCCCGACAAAGTCACCATGCAAAGATACAAAGGTCTTGGTGAAATGAATCCCGAGCAGTTATGGGAAACCACCATGAATCCAGAATCGAGAATTTTGAAACAAGTTAAAGCGGATGATGAAACTGAAGCTGACAGAATTTTCTCGGTACTCATGGGCGACAAGGTTGAGCCTCGCCGCGACTTTATCACACAGTATGCAAAACAGGTTAAAAACCTTGATATTTAAGTGAATATAGCAGGGAAAACAAATGGATAACGATATAATAAATGAAAATATAGAAGACGCCGAAATTTTAGATTTAGCCGACATCGAAGCCGGCGGAGACGGTTGCTCGATACCTCCGGCGGGCGGCGGCACAGGCGGTCCGGGTGGGTATAACAAACACATAAACATTGAAGACGACATGAAAGCTTCCTACATAGATTACGCCATGAGCGTTATCGTAGGGCGCGCGCTTCCCGACGTAAGAGATGGGTTAAAACCTGTTCACCGACGTGTTCTTTACGCTATGTACGATCAGGGCATAACCAGCAAAAAACCTTATGTTAAGGCTGCGCGTGCTGTCGGTGAAGTTTTGGGCAAGTATCACCCACATGGCGATTCGGCTGTATACGACACTTTAGTCAGAATGGCTCAAGATTTCAGTCTACGTTATACTTTGATTAACGGACACGGCAACTTCGGATCGGTTGACGGCGACCAACCGGCAGCGATGCGTTACACCGAAGCAAGACTGGAAGCGCTGGCAGAAGAATTGCTTCGCGACCTTGAAATGGAAACCGTTGATTGGATGCCTAACTTTGACGGCTCTTTAAACGAACCTCTTGTTCTGCCCAGCAAATTTCCGAATTTGTTGGTAAACGGTTCGTCAGGCATTGCGGTAGGTATGGCAACCAACATGCCTTCGCACAATTTAAACGAGACCATTGACGGTATTGTTGCTCTGATAAACGAACCTGAACTGTCTATTGACGAAATAATGGAATATGTTCCCGGCCCCGATTTTCCGACAGGCGGAATCATCATGGGAACCGAAGGAATTGAGTCGGCTTACAAAACCGGTCGTGGCAGCATAACTATACGAAGTGTCGTAGAAATAGAAGAATTTAACAAAGGGCGCGACAGAATAGTTGTAACAGAACTGCCTTATCAGGTTAACAAAGCACGATTGGTTGCTTCTATTGCGGATTTAATTAAAGACAAAAAGATCGACGGCATCACAGATCTTCGCGATGAATCCAGCCGTGAGGGCATGCGTGTTTGCATCGAATTGCGCAAAGGCGTAAACACTGATGTTATATTAAACCAACTTTATAAACACACTCAGATGCAAACGACTTTTGGTGTAATAAATTTGGTTTTGGTTGATAACCGCCCGTTGGTCTTAGATATCAAGCGCTTGATGGAATATTACATTAAGCACTCATGCGAGGTTATCAGACGGCGCACCGTATTCCAGCTTAAAAAGGCGGAAGAAAAGGCACACATACTCGAAGGTTTAACCATAGCCCTAGACAATCTTGATGCGGTAATTGATTTAATAAAAAGCGCAAATGATCCTGCCGAAGCCAAGCAGAGTCTTATAGACACATTCATGCTTTCTGACAGACAGGCTCAAGCCATTTTGGACATGCGCTTACAAAGACTGACAGGGTTAGAAAGAGACAAAATCACAGCCGAATATCACGAAACTCTCGCTTTAATTCAAAAATTGAAAGGCATTTTAGAATCTGACGAAAAAATAAAAGAAATCGTCAAAACCGAATTATCAGACATCAAAGCCAGATTCGGAGACAAGCGACGCACTCAGATAACCGCTTCTACCGCGGAAAAACTTGATATTGAAGATTTAATGCAGGAAGAAGACATTATCATAACATTAACCAAAAACGGTTATGTTAAGAGAATGAGTCCTACCGTGTTCAGACAAATCGGCCGTGGCAGCAAAGGCAGCAATGTTATGGGTGTAAAAGACGAAGACGTTGTTGAACATATGTTCTTAGCCACCACACACTCATATTTAATGGTATTCACTTCAATAGGCAAGGTGCATTGGATAAAAGGATATCAGATTCCCGAAGGCGGCAGGCAGGCGGGCGGCAGAGCTATGGTAAACCTTCTTCAGTTTGAAGAAAACGAAATGCTTACTGCTATAATGCCGATCAGGAAATTTGACGATGAGCGGCGTGTATTCATGGTAACCAAAAAAGGTATTTCTAAGATGGTTATGCTTTCTGCATTCTCAAGACCTACCGCTCGGGGCATCATCGCAATAAAGCTTGACGACGGCGATGAATTAATTGGAGTTAAGCCCATACACGGAGGAGAGCAGGTAGTAATAGCTACTAAAAACGGCTACGCTATACGTTTCCCCGAAAATGAAGTAAGGGTAATGGGGCGCTCTGCACGCGGCGTAAAAGCCATCACGTTCAGAAGCAAAAACGACGAAGTAATCGGGATGGAAGTTTTTAGCCGCAGCACAGGCGAAGAAACCCGGGACATGCAGGTTACCGAAAACGGCGAAGTTATAATGATCGACGAACAACAAGAAATGGTAGCCGAAATAGAAACCGTAAAATCGGATGAACCGAATGACGGGGAAGTTGAGGAAATTGTTGACGAAGGAATCGCACCTGACGAAGACTTGAGCGATATTCCCGAAGACGACAGCAACTACGAAGGCACTCTGCTTACCGTTTCCGCTTTGGGCTTTGGCAAAAAGACCGACATAAACAGCTACAGAGTCACTCATCGCGGCGGCAAAGGTGTTATAAATCTGAAAATAATGGATAAGACCGGTGAAGTTCTCGCCATTAAACGCATGTTTAACGGTGATGAACTGATGGTAGTCACCACTAACGGCAAAGTTGTCAGACTAAGCTCCGATTCTATAAGAAACACGGGCAGAGCAGCTTCCGGCGTTAAGTTGATTACCCTCGACAATAATGATAAGCTGATATCTGTAGTCAGAATTCCCTCGAAGGAAGAAAAAGCAGACTAAGCTTTAAGAAAGAAACTTCTCAGAAACCGGGCACACTGCTCAGTTTCTGAGATTAAATCAAAACATGAGCGAAGAACTTAAAAAGACCAGACAAAAAAGAGTAAGATTTTCTGCAGAAATAATGTTTCTGCTAACCGCGGTTTTTTGTACTGCGCTGTCGATAACATATTTGGTAAGATACAACAATATAGCGGCTCTTGAGTTACGTGAACGAGAATTAAAAACCCGCATAGAAGAGCTTGAACGGGACAATCGACAATTAAAGGCAAGTTTAGAAACCTACTCAACCCCCGAAGGAATCGAAAGATTGGCGCGCGAGCGTTTAGGGCTTGTTAAGCCTGAAGAGCTTGTAATTTACACGGTAAATGACAAAAACGAATCTGCCGGATCTGCCGAAACTGAACGAAATAATTAATTAAGCTTTCACGGAACAACACATGAAAACACAATACAGGCTTGAGCTTTTTTCTCTGCTAAGCTGCCTCTCAGACATAATGGACTGGATAAGTCCCGAACTGGACAATCACCACAAACAAGTTGCAATGATAGCCTATAAAATAGGCGAAGAACTTGATTTGTCTTATGAAGAGCAAAGCGAAATACTGTGTGCCGCAATACTGCATGACATAGGTGCAATTTCTTTATTAGAGCGTATTAAGCTTTCAAAATTTGAACACGATGATCCTTGCAAACATGCCGAAACCGGATACAGGCTTCTTAAAATATTCAAGCCCCTCGAAAGCAGTGCCAAAATAGTAAGGTATCATCACACGCCATATAGCTGCGGCGGTATTAATGGCGAAGAAATTCCCTTAGGCAGCCGAATCTTAATGATTGCAGACCATATTTCAACCTTAATAGATAAAAAGGCTGAGATATTGGGGCAAACCTCTCGAATTTCAGAACAAATTCGTTCAGGCTACAGGGTTTCGTATGACCCAAAGGCAACAGAAGCCTTTTTAAAATTGTCAAAAACCGAAGCTTTTTGGCTTGACTCAACTTCTCACACCATAGATCGTCAGCTAAGACAAGTTACCCACATGCAAAAACTTGTTTTAGATAAAAATCATTTACTCTCTTTTGCCAATTTTATCAGACGAATCATCGATTTCAGAAGTCAATTTACAGCTACCCACTCTTCGGGTGTTTCGGCAGTTGCAGAAAAAATTGGCAGATTAAGAGGCTTAAGCGATCATGATTGTTTCGAGCTAAAAGTTGCCGGCTATCTTCACGATTTAGGCAAGCTTGCGATTCCCAAAGAAATTCTTGAAAAACCCGACAAATTAACACCTGAAGAATTCAATCTTATGCGTGCTCACACATTCTACACATACCGTACCCTCGAAAGCGTAGAAGATTTGGCTCAGATAAACAAATACGGGTCTTTTCATCACGAACACTTAGACGGAAACGGGTATCCCTTTAAAATAAACGCGTCGGAGCTGTCGATAGGTTCAAGAATAATGGCCATAGCAGACGTTTTCACAGCCATAACCGAAGACAGGCCTTATCGTAAGGGCATGAAAAACCCCATGATTGTATTGGACGGTATGATTGATCACAAGCTGGACAAAGAAATAGTGAGATTAGTAAAAGATAATCCGGAAGAAATAAACGAAGTCAGAATATCTGCGCAACAAAACTCTATCGAAGAGTATGAACAATTCATACAAAAAATTATTTGATTTTTTTCTCCTATTATGTTAGACTCTGAGGACACTGGAGGAATGGCCGAGTGGTCGAAGGCGGCGGTCTTGAAAACCGTTGAGCGAAAGTTCCGTGGGTTCGAATCCTACTTCCTCCGTAGAACATCTCAGGAGAGATGGGTGAGTGGCTTAAACCAACAGTTTGCTAAACTGTCGTATTGGGTAACCGGTACCGGGGGTTCGAATCCCCCTCTCTCCGAGGCACTGCGCCCGTAGCTCAGTTTGGATAGAGCACCAGATTGCGGATCTGGTGGCCAGAGGTTCGAGTCCTCTCGGGCGCGTTTTATCAACACAGATTATAATAATCTGTGTTTGTTTTTAATGGAAAGGTGGCCGAGTTGGTTTAAGGCGCACGCCTGGAAAGCGTGTGTGGGGCTCCCTCCACCGCGGGTTCGAATCCCGCCCTTTCCGTTGTTGCGCTAGATGGGGGGCTTGGGGTCCCCTGCACCGCAAATCCCCATAGGCGGGTTGAATTCCTGCTCGAGGGTGATTTTGGTGGTTACTGCCAGTTTCAGCAGCGTTGAAAGATGGGTTCCACACGGCGAAAGTCCGTGAATTCCGCCAGGACCGGAAGGTAGCAACGGTAAGCGATCGCTTTCGGGTGATGTGGCAGTGCCTGTCTTGAGCCTATGGTTCAGGCGAAGTGCCATTGATATTCATTCGACAGCAGGTGCGCGACTACTTTAATGATAAAAGCACTGCCCAAAGGCGGTGCTTTTTCGTTGCTAATTGATACATATAAATGTTAAAATCGGTTTTAAGCAATTTGGAGGCATTAAATGAACGCTCCCCAGCGACAAAACCTTTACCGCAAATATCGTCCGCAGCGTTTTTCCGAGCTTGCAGGGCAAGAACATATCTCAAAAACCATACAATCAGCGGTTTCAACCGACCGCATAGCTCATGCCTATATGTTTTCAGGGCCGCGAGGCACGGGCAAAACATCGTCCGCACGCTTATTGGCAAAAATATTAAACTGCCTCAACTTACAAAAAGACTCAAACGGTCTTTCTGATTGCTGCGGTGTTTGCAACAATTGCAGGCGCATCGAAGAGATGAACTTCATGGACATCATCGAGATCGACGCAGCCAGCAATAACGGCGTCGAAGACATTCGCCAAATGCGCGAAAAGGTTAAATATCGCCCCGCAGAAGGCAAATACAAAATCTACATTATCGACGAAGTGCACATGCTTTCGGGCTCAGCTTTTAACGCCTTCTTAAAAACTCTCGAAGAACCACCCCCCAACGTGATTTTTGTTCTGGCAACCACTGACCCGCAGAAGGTTCCTGCCACCATCATATCAAGGTGCCAGTGCTTTGATTTTCATTCGGTTTCGCGCGCAACCATTCAAAAGCGTCTCGCCGAAATCGTAGCTCAAGAGCGGAAAGAAGGGCCTTTTCCCGACTTTCAGCCCGAAGCTCTTTTTGCAATCGCCGACAGTGCTCAGGGCGGTTTTCGCGACGCTTTAAGCTTATTAGACCAAATCTCGTCTTCTGCAATCGCCGAAACCATAAGCTCAGATCTGGTTCTCGAAATGACTCGAAGGCTTGGTCATTCAGTTTTAAGGGAAATAGGCACCGCAGTTTTTGCAAAAAAACCGGCCGTCGTGATTAAAGTTGTGAATGATCTGTTTTTCAGGGGCTACGAACCCATGACAATAGCGCGCGACTTGCTCGAGTATTTCAGATGCTGCATGATTTTGAAAATTGATGCACAAGCTAATCAGGTATTAGAGCTTCCGCAAGAACATATTAACGAAATTGCCAAACAAACAGAAGGGCTATCTCATAAATATTTAATTACTGTTGTAACCCGCATAGAAAGAATATTAGGAGCTATAAAAAATTCTTTTCAGGCAAAAATTTTGCTCGAAGCTGAATTAATAAGACTTTCATTAGGCGATGAAATATACACTCCCGAAACCTTAGAAAAACGCATAGAGAAACTTGAACAACAAATTTCGGTTTTGAAACGCTTAGGCACAAATTCGCCCGCCGCCAATTACTCAAGGCCCGAGCCGACACGCGCCCCTTATCCCTCTCCCGCTGTTTCACAGGCAATGCCAAGCTCACCGCCCGCACGAGAAAACACATACAAAAAACCGCCTCTTGAAACCCCTCAAAGTATCGTGCAAAAAGCACATCCCTTTGCAGATTTTAAAAAGGCGGTAATGGAAAGATCCGGCATCTGCCACGCACTTTTAGCGACAGCACAGTTTAAAAAACCCGAAAATGGCGTATTTAAAATCATTTTAGACCACTCATTTTCAAAAGAAAAACTTTGCGACGAGAAAAACCTAGCCATACTCACAGAAGCCGCGAAAGCCGTCTACAAAGACGTCACAACCGTTTCACCTCTCCTCGCCGGCGAAGCTGACTCTAAGCCCGCGAACGAAAACGACACCAAGCCGGCTAAAGTCGTGGACTACGAAGCGGAAATCAAAAAAATGGACGAAAATACCCGAAAAAGATTACTTGCAAAACCCGAATTTGCATCAGCAATCGAAGTATTTGAACCCGAGATAATAGACGTAACAAAGTAAACAAATAATTTATCATTTTTATGATAAAACGCGCGGCTTAAGTTTTTTTTGACCGCGCGCTTATTTTTACATACAACACAAATTCGTTCTTAAAGCAGTTGCACTAAGGGTTTAACAATTAGCAATTTTTAGATACTTATGTACACAAATTCTAAGTGGAAAATGTGGAAAACTATGGGGATAAGCAGTATCAGCCATTTGAACCTTGTGGAAAAGAAAATTCCATACCCTCTTGACAATCCCTTTGAAGTACGCATAAAGAGGGAATATCGAACAAATAAACTTTTCGAAAAATTTTTAGTATATAAAGTATCGGGATTAAGAATAATTGGGTATAATTAATTTATATCATAATGTGTACCGACCCTCATTTTCGCTTTTAAGGAGTAATATTTTGAAAAAGCTAAATTTTGTTTTATTATTTGTCTTTGCCCTCGCGCTTTTGGGCTTTTCACCTTCTGTTTCATCAGCGGCTCAATTTGATTTTTATTACCAGGTTGTGACCGATGTGGAAGATTTAAACACGGAAATATCTGACAATGACAGCTGGTGGGAAAAAGCCAAAAAAACTGTAAATAAGGGTGTTAACGCGGTAAAGCGAACCTGGGAAGAAAATGTAACCCGAGTTTACACTCTTGACGAGGGTGATTTTAAATGGTATTCGAGCGAAGATAAAAATCTGGTTTATAAAGTCAAACGTGTAAAAGTAACAGATGAAGCCCATTTATTGCAATTAATGGGCGTTAAAAACGAAAACGAGCTTTCGAACGGTCAAAAAGCTATGCTCGAAGTTTACCGTTCATCAAAAAGCGATGCCATAGCCGAGCGCGCCCAATATGATTACAACAAACGAATAGGCGTAATACTGACCGACTCTACCGGCATAGATCTTGAATACACAGCCTCAGACGGCAGCAAAAAAACCGTTTCAAAAGAAGACTACTCGCATGACTTTTGGTCTTGGTCAAACGGATCAACCATACACATGGCAACCCACAACTACACAGGCTCAAATGCCCCCGAAAACGCCAGATCAACATTTTTGCATGAGTATTGTCATGCCATCGACAGAACCATAAAAGAGTTCATTAAACCATATGGCAAAGACGGTTCTCACTACGGAAGCGAAAAAACAAACAATCGTGCGGCTTTTGTAGAAGGCTGGGCCGAATATAACGAAATGCTTGAATCAGAAAGCGAAGCGCGAGGCTACCGGAGCGCAATGGATCCGATTATGATTGAACTCAGCGACAAAGAAGGCGAAAAAGCTCTTCAAGACCCCAACCGCAAAACTTATCAAAACAGCAAATCTGTTTACGAATATGTAGACCCCAAAACTCTGTCGGGTGAAGAACTCTTTGAATGCGAAGCATATAATGCAAACATAATGTATCGCATAGCCACGGAAATACCTGACGGCAGAAACAAAATATACGACGCTTTTAAATCTACACGCTGGATGCTGTTCCGCGACTTAAAAACTCTCGTTAAACGTCTTTGCAAAGATAACCCCGAAGATGTTGCCGCGATAGGTAAAATCGTTGACGAACTTACTTACGGCAAGCTTTCAGACAAAGAAATGAAAAAAGTCATAGGCAATTCTGACGAAGCAAAAGCATTCTTAGAACAGCGTGCGGCAGGCTATCCTTCAACAGAAGAAGAATCAACTCAAAACACAGCGAGCAACGAAATCGAAAGAACCGGAAGCGACGCATCTGAACTTACCGGCACCTCAAAAGACAGCGGCAGTATATTTAACATACAGTAAATTACTGACATAAAAAAAGCCATTTCTTATGAAATGGCTTTTTTTATTTGTGTTTTTACAGAGACTTAAGAACAAAAGTTATCCACCAGACGCCTTCTCTGCCGAGTTTATCGGGTTCAGGATCACCTGCTTTGGCCTCAAAGCCGCATTCATTAAATATGCGTATCCATTGTTTTGTTTCTCGCAAATGAAAAACTCTGTTGTGGATATCCACACCTGCGTCTGTTACATCAGGTCGGCAAGCCGGCACAGAGGCCAGTCCCTTACCGCCTTTTTTGGTTACACGCTTCAATTCTTGTAAAATAAGCTTAAGCTCATCTTCAGAGAAGTGCATAAAGCAAGCAACCGAAAAGAAGCCATCGAAAAAGCCCGCTTCAAAATTAAGTTTTTGCGGTAAGATCGCGTGAACAAGTCGATCTGAAAGCTCGGGGTGTATTTTTGGAATTTCGGTCAGCAGATTTGCGGAGCCGTCTAATGCCCACACATCAAAACCATCGGCAATAGCTCTTGCCGCATCTCTGCCTGAACCGCATCCCAGTTCCAAAACTTTGGAACCGGGTTTAAGTTCTATTTTGAATGTTTCATGAAAAGAATCAAGTTTTACGGAGTCGTGTTTTTCACAAAACTCTTTCGCGTTCTTATCATAAAATTCGATGGTCTGATTCATTTTACGCAGCAAATGCTAAGTCGAAAACGTCTATTGCTATTTGCAATTCTTCGTTAGTCGGCACAACCATTACAGTCACGGGTGAATATGGGTGAGAAACAATCGTTTCTTTGCTTCTTATTCCTTTATTCGCCTCGTAATTCATCAATACTCCGAGATTTTCAAGGCCTCTGCAAATCTTTTCTCTGGCTTCCCAACCGTTTTCGCCGATTCCGCCGGTGAAAACCAAAACATCTACTTTATCGAGTATTGCAAAATAAGAGCCGATATATCTTTTAATTCTGTATGTAAAAATATCTAAAGCTTCCTGCGCATCTTTATTGCCGTCTAAAGCAGCTACTTCAACATCGCGCATATCATTTGAAATTCCTGACAAACCCAATAACCCGCTTTTTTTGTTAAGGGTGTTCATTACTTCTTGTGCAGACATTCCCTTGTCCATTAAATAGCCGATAATAGCGGGGTCTATACTGCCTGATCTTGTTCCCATCATTAGTCCTTCGAGAGGAGTAAAGCCCATTGAAGTATCGATTGATTTTCCTTTTTCAATCGCCGTTATCGATGCGCCGTTGCCTAGATGGCAAGTGATCATGTTAGTATTTGAAGCGTCGCGCTTACAAAGTTCGAGAGTTCTTGCGGCAACGTATCTGTGGCTTGTTCCGTGGAATCCGTATCTTCTGATTTTATAATCTTCATACATTTTTCTTGGAATTCCATACAAAAAAGCGTGCGGAGGCATTGTCTGGTGGAAAGCCGTATCAAAAACAGCCACCTGAGGCAATCCGGGCATCAATTCTTGAGCGACCTTAATACCTATAAGGTTAGGCGGATTATGGAGAGGAGCTATTTCTATACATTCTTCGATAGCCTTAATTACAGTATCGTCTATAAGCACGGAAGATGCGTATTTATCTCCTCCGTGAACCACGCGATGTCCGATTCCATTAATTTCAGATATATTTTTAACAATCCCGTTGTCTTTATCAGTAATGGCTTTAATAACCAGTTCTAAGGCTTTTTTATGATCTTCGATTCTTTCTTCTATTTTGTATTTTTGCCCTTTTACCTTTTGCTCCAAAACGCCTTTTTCGTTACCGATTCTTTCTACAAGACCTTTTCCAAGGCTTTCTCTGCTCGGCATTTTGATTACATCGTATTTTAACGATGAGCTGCCACAATTCAGAACCAGAATAATTTTGTCATTTTCCACTACTTTAGGACTCCTTTTGAGTATTCTTTAGTGTTACAATCTATATATAATGTTTTAACACTTTAATCTAAAATTTCAAAGAGAATTATCATGAGCCCTAAAATAATCGTATTTTCAAAAAACGAAACACTTGAAACAGAACAAAAAGCATCTGAAGGTTTAAAGTTGTGTCAAAAGGTTTTAAACACTTCTAACCCCATATGCCCGGCTTTATTGGACAAGGCATTTTTAAAGATATGCGAGCATCGAGGCAAGATCTCAGAAAGCAACGACGAGCTGGCAGAGTCTTTGGGAGGGTATTTTGGGCGGCTTTTAAAAAACGAATTTAATATGTCTTGGCATTACATTGACGACGAATATGGGCGGGAAAAAGCCTTGATCGACGAAAAAAGCGGCAGCGTCATTTTCCCTGTCAACTCTGTTTTAAAGAGGCTTGAGGGAGAAGGTTCTCAAGAACCCTTTTTTGAGATGATGTTTGAGGCGGTAAAAAAACATTTAAACTTTTTAGACGAAGGTGTCGATAATTAAAATGGGATAAGGGAAAAATATAACTACTAAAAAAAACAAAGATTTACCAGGGAGTTTATCATGGTTGATTCCATTCACGGTGGACCCGGAAAAACTATTATTATTACCACCAAATCAAAGCCTAAGAGCACGGGCGCGGTTGATAAAACGTCTTCTTTCGACGACGAGCTTAAAGGGAAAACGACTTCATCCGGCGAAAAAACGACCCAAGCTACGATGCTCAATTCGGTAGCACAGAACAACTTAAAAATCATTCAAAACCAGCAGCTTATGCACATGCAGCGGGTTCAGGAGATTGCACGTCAAGTTGCTGACGGCACGTACAAAATGTGTTCTCCCGAGGCTCTTGCCGAGAAACTTATGCTCGTAATGACGGACAAGGCCACGCGCGAAAAGTTCATCAAGAAACTTATCAAAGAAGAGACAGAAAATTCTGCTTCTGAAAACGGTAAGGTTAAGGGTTCTATGACTGATCTGGAGCTAAAAAAACTGGTTTACCTCATAAAAGAGTCTCAAGACAGCAAGTTTGACGACCCCGAGCTTGAAGCCATGCTAAAAGAATTAGCCTGAAAAAAGATTACTTTTGTTTTGTCATTACTTGACACCGTACCCCTAATTTCTTATAATGAGACTTATCTATAAGTATTAAGTTTCGATAAGAAATTAGGAGTATAACATGAAACGAGTAGTGAGTATCCTTTCCATAATCTTGTTAGTATGCGCTTTCTGTTCACCGGCAAGTGCTGCCGCACAAAAAGAATGGACCTTTATGGTCTTTTTGAACGCCGACAACAATCTTGATTCGTTTGGCGTAGGCGACTTACAAGAAATGGTAAAGGGTGGCGGATCAAACGACTTTATGAACGTGATCTGTCTTCTTGACCGCGAGAATGCGCCCGCAAAACTTTATCACGTTACCAAAGATGAAGCTAAAGTAATTGGCGAACCCGGTGAAGTTGATATGGGTTCTTATAAAGAATTGGTTAAATTTGTTCTTGATACAGCTAAGGCTTATCCGGCAAAGCATTATTGCACCGTAGTATGGAACCACGGTTCAGGCTGGAAAGACATCAACGGCGAAATCATCAAAGGTATCAGCTACGATGACCAATCAGGCAATCACATCACTACCAATCAGTTGACCATAGCTTTTGACGAAATCAAAAAAGGCCTTGGCAAAAAAATTGACCTGTTTTGCTTTGACGCTTGTTTAATGCAAATGGTTGAAGTTGCCTATGCCATGAAAGACGGCGTAGAGTATCTCGTAGCCTCAGAAGAAACCGAACCCGGTCATGGCTATCCTTACACCGAAATCATTTCCGGCTTCAAAAAAGGCATGACCCCCGAAGTTGCTGCCAAACACATAGTAAAAGAATACTCAAAATCATATGACGGCGGCAGCGCAGGCTATTCTTCAACCACTCAATCAGCAATTAAATGCAGCGAACTCAACGGCCTCAAAGACGCGATCAACGGTTTTTGCAAAGTTGCCTTAGCCGGCAATTACGGTGCCCAGTTCAAAAATGCTCTTAACGGTTCACAAAAGTTTTATTACAGAACCAACATCGACTTGGGTCATTTCGTAGAATTAGCTCAAAATCAAATCAAAGACGAATCTTTCACAACTGCAGCCGACAAATTGCAGGCCGCTCTTAAAAAGGCTGTCGTTATAAATGCTCTCAGCGGTTATAACACTAAGAACGCAAAGGGCCTTGCAGTTTATTTCCCGGCTTCATCTTACAGTTTCTCAAGCGACTATAAAGATTTGGCATTTGCAAAAGAAACCATGTGGGAACAAATGGTAAAAGATTATTACAAAAAAACGACTGTCAAAAAAGTTGTTAAAGACGTTGTAAGCGGCGATATATCAAGCCTCAGAAACTATGTTTCAAGTGCGAACCAAAACAACCGCGAGATCTCAGCCGAATTGGTTACCAAACTCAACTTCAGCGTATTTGCAGAAGGCGGAGTTGATGCAAGCACTCAAGAAAATGTAAAATCACTTGTAACCGAACTTAAAAGCAAGTAATGAATTAAGAAAAGAGCTTCGCTGAACGCGAAGCTCTTTTTTTTTGCAATTAAGAG
>Ga0255345_1002839_pt1 | contig 21167 bp, 13 predicted proteins | sample wastewater_treat_6_FD_192415 | JGI IMG/M metagenome (GOLD analysis project Ga0255345, IMG submission 192415) | Wastewater microbial communities from Lulu Island WWTP, Vancouver, Canada - plant20 | ecosystem: Engineered > WWTP > Wastewater > Unclassified | place: Canada: Vancouver, British...
AGATACCAAGTGCAATAAGGGACGAACTCTACGGTATTGGCCTTTGGGATGTACATCCGCGGAATCTATTCAGAGTCAACTGGCACAATGAGCCCAAGGAATTTGGGGGTGGTTTTGGATCAGTCAATTTCATCGAAATTCCTCGATCTATCTCCGGCACAAAAGCCAGAATTATCGGACTTGCAGGCAAATGGTTCCCTACCGGTGCACATAAGGTCGGCGCAGCTTACGCCTGCCTTGCTCCCGAGCTCGTAACCGGCAGGTTCGACCCAACCAGCAAGAAGGCTGTTTGGCCCAGCACAGGCAATTATTGCAGAGGCGGAGCATACATTTCGCGCTTGCTCGCCTGCCCGAGCGTAGCAATTCTTCCAGAAGGAATGAGCCGCGAGCGATTCGATTGGCTCAAGACTATGGCCGAAGAAATCATAGCCACGCCAGGAAGCGAATCTAATGTAAAAGAAATCTTCGATAAGTGCGTCGAGCTGCAAAAAACTCGCCAAGATGTAGTTATCTTCAATCAATTCGATCAGCTGCCCAATCATCTATGGCACTATGCGATCACCGGCCCAGCTATGGAAGAAGTGTTCGCTACGATCAGCGGCGCTGCTGCCCAAGCTGGCGAAAAGGGCGCCCATGCTAACGGAGAAAGCGCTCATGTTTGCGGTGTAGTGCTATCCTCTGGCTCAGCTGGAACGCTCGGCTCAGGCTCTTATATCAAGGAGAAATTCCCTGGCGCAAAGCTCGCGGTCGCAGAAGCACTGCAGTGCCCGACTATTCTCGAGAACGGCTTCGGCGGCCACCGCATCGAGGGTATAGGCGACAAGCATATTCCCTGGATACACAATCTTCGTGACACCGATGCAGCGATCGGAGTAGACGACGAGCTTCCGATGCGCCTCATTCGGCTCTTCAACGAACCAGCAGGCCGAGAACTTCTATTAGAAGCAGGCAACGATCCTTCTATAGTCGAAAAACTGGATTGGCTTGGCATATCCGGAGCGGGAAATCTCATCGCTGCCATAAAATTCGCAAAGTACTATGAACTTGGCGAAGATGATATTGTATTCACAATGTTCACCGACTCGATGGAACTGTATCAATCTCGTCTTGCGGAGCTAACTGCAGAGCGCGGCTTATACGACCAGCGCCAGGCTGACCGCGACTATGAATGCCTGCAGGACTTATCGGTCGATTACGTTTTTGAGATGACGCATATCGACAAGCGCCGCGTGCACAATCTAAAGTATTTTACATGGATAGAACAGCTTGGAAAGGAGCTGCCAGAGCTCCGAGCTCAGTGGAATGATTATCGCAATTATTGGGGAAGCTTACACCAACAAGTTTCGGCCTTAGATGAGCTCATCGAGGATTTCGATGCGGAGGTTCAAAAGTGATCCTCTTAAAGGATTGCCTTCGACTAGTTCGCCTTGAAGATGAAGATCTAAGCGGTGTCGATGTGCTCCTGGAAGGAAATCGGATAACCCAAATTGCAAAAAATATCTCAATTCCCTGCGGCGCTCGTGTCATCGATGCTTCGCATCTTGTTGTAGCACCAGGTTTAGTCAATACACACCACCATTTCTATCAGACCCTTACCCGTAATCTACCCGCTGTGCAGACTGCCAAGCTCTTCGATTGGCTTGTCTATCTCTATGAAATATGGAAAGGTATCGACGAAGAGGCAGTCTATGTCTCGAGCCTCTTAGCCATGGCAGAATTGATAAAGACAGGATGTACGACCACTACAGATCACCATTATGTATATCCACAAGGTTTTGAGGCTGATATCCCTACACTTCAGTTTAAAGCTGCATCAGATATCGGTATGCGCTTTCTCGCCACACGAGGCTCTATGTCCCGATCGAAGAAGGATGGTGGGCTTCCTCCTGATTCAGTAGTGCAAGATGAAGAAAGCATATTAGCTCACTGTGAGGATACGATTAGGAAATTCCACGATCCTTCTGCGGACTCAATGCAGCGCGTTGCTTTAGCGCCATGCAGTCCTTTTTCTGTTTCCGAGGAGCTCATGAAGAAGTCGGCAATCCTGGCGAGAAAATACGGAGTGAGGCTTCACACTCACCTAGCGGAAACCGCCGACGAAGAGGACTATTGTGTCCAGATGTATGGCCGCCGCCCTCTAAAGCTCATGGAAGACTGCGGATTTCTTGGAGCAGATGTTTGGTATGCCCATGGCATCTTCTTTAATGATAAAGAATTAGAGCTCCTAGCCAAAACCAAGACAGGCATTGCGCATTGCCCCTCATCCAACATGAGACTGGGCTCCGGCATTTGCCGTGTAAGGGAGATGCTGGACATTGGAGTTCCGGTGGGGCTGGCAGTAGATGGCTCCGCTTCCAACGATAGTTCGGACATGCTTGGAGAGGCAAGACAAGCGCTGCTACTGCAGCGTGTACGCTATGGTGCCACTGGCCTAGCTTCCAAGGAAGCCTGGCGGATTGCGACAAAAGGCGGTGCCACAATATTGGGTTGGGAACAAGCTGGCTCTATCGAAGTAGGAGCCTTGGCAGACATAGCCTGCTGGAATGTCGATAAACTCGCATACTCAGGATCGCTTTCGGACCCCTCGGCTGCTCTCCTGTTCTGCGGCTACGATCATGCCGCCGAGATGGTCATTGTCAACGGCAAAATAGTGGTCGACAATGGCCGCATCGTATGTATCGACGAAGAGAAACTCAAAAAAGATGTGAACAAGGTCGCCCTTCGCCTTTATAAGAAGGCGGGAATAACATAAGGATCAAGGAGTAATACTTAAATCTTAAGAGGAGCTTTTTTCTTAAAAGGAGATTTTTTGAATGGATAGAAATCGAATCGAGAAACTCATAGATGATCTTCGCAGCAAGAAAATTGCAATGTGTAAAAAGGATTTCTTGCTAACATGGGAAAAGACACTCCCAGAAATCGAGGTGACCTTTTTAGTTGCCGATATCCTTCGCGCTATGAGAGAAAGCAACATCTCACCTAAAGTCTGGGATTCAGGCATCGCAGTGTCGAACTTCCGCGACAATTCTACGAGAACGCGCTTTTCCTTCGCTTCGGCTTGCGATTTGCTGGGCCTATACATTCAGGACTTAGATGAGGGAAAGAGCCAGGTAGCTCATGGCGAAACCGTTCGTGAAACTGCCAATATGATAAGCTTTCTCACCGAGGCCATAGGAATTCGAGATGATATGTATCTAGGCGAAGGCGATAGATACCAGCGGGAAGTGGGAAAAGCTCTCGATGAGGGAGTCAAGGCAGGTGTTTTGCCTTCTCGGCCTACTATAGTAAATCTTCAGAGCGACATCGATCATCCAACCCAAGCGATGGCGGATTTTCTGCACCTTGTGCATTACTTTGGGGGCCTTGATAAACTTAAAGGCAAGAAGATCGCTATGAGCTGGGCTTACAGCCCCTCTTACGGCAAGCCGCTCTCGGTGCCTCAGGGCGTAATCGGCCTCGCGAGCCGCTTCGGCATGGACATCGTGCTCGCCCACCCGCAGGGTTATGACCTCATCCCCGACATCGTCGAGCTCACAAAGAAACAGGCAGCGGCTTCGGGCGGAAGTTTCTCTTATACCGATTCGATGGATGAGGCATTCAAAGATGCCGATATTGTCTACCCGAAAAGCTGGGCTCCCTACGATGTAATGCTCCGCCGTGTGCCCCTTCTCCATGCTGGAGATAAAGAAGGCTTGAAAGAACTCGAGAGTGAAGCCCTTGCCAATAATGCAAAATTCAAAGACTGGGAATGCACCAAGGAAAAGATGAAGCTAACAAAGAGCGCTGGCCCGCATTGCCCCCAGGCACTCTACATGCATTGCTTACCAGCCGACATCACCAGTGTGTCCTGCTCAGCTGGCGAAGTCGCAGCTAGCGTGTTCGATCGCTACCGCGACGACACCTACCGCGAGGCCAGCTACAAACCCTACATCATTGCAGCGATGATTCTCTTGGGGAAATTCGAAAGACCATCTGAGCTACTCGAGAGCCTCTTAGCCAGAGGCAGACAGAGAACTTACGGCAACTTCTGATATTCGGTCTTTTGTAATCATGTGGATTCTCTTTATGGCCATTAATTAGGGGACTGTTTAGAAAGCGCTGGGCAGCTGTTTTATAGAAAATGAAATGCCATAGGCGCGGCTAAGGATTCCTTTGTCGACCAAGCCACCCGCCGCGCCGATCCACTGGATTTTTCCTTCTGAGATAATAAGTGCATGACCTCCTAGAAAAATGGCTAGCTCGATATCATGCGTTGTATAGATTATCGTCTTACCTGAATCGGCAAGGGAAGCAAGCGCATCAGCGATATGCCGCGAATGCGCTGGATCTAGCATGCTTGCTGGCTCATCCAGAATTAGAATAGAAGCCCCTTGCGCAAGACAGCGCGCTATTCGCACAAGCTGAAACTCGCCACCGGAAAGCTCGCCAATATTGCGCATGCTAAAGGAATCTAGCCTGAAAAGAGAAAGTGCCTGCATTGCGGCTTCTTCATCTTTAGGCCCAGGCAAGGCTAGGACTTCCATGCAAGGCGTGCGGCCCATCAATACAAAATCCAAGACTCGATAATTGAAGGCGAGCTTTTCAAGCTGAGGCAAAAACGCTATCAACTGCGAGCGCTCCCTAGCCGAATAGGAGATTAGCGGGCGATCATTAAGGCTGACGGAACCGGCGCGCGGACTAAGGCGACCAGAGAGAATGGAGAGCAGGGTTGTTTTGCCGGCGCCGTTGGGGCCGAGGATGGCAAGCGTTTGGCCGCGCGCTACATCGAGCGAGATATCTTCGAGCAATGGCTGATCCTCTTTCCATCTAAAAGAGATATCGCACGCAGAAAGAATCGATTCGCTGTTCATCGTGCAAGCTCCACTTTTCTCGTGGTAAGCAAGATCGCAAAACTCAGCGCACCCAAAAGAGAGGTTATGATGCCGAGCGGAATCTCACCTGAAAAGACAGAGCGTGCGATAGTATCTGAAATTAGGACAAAAATAGCTCCTCCAAGCATGGAGCGCGGCACCACAAATCGCCCATCTGGACCATCTACAGCGCGTACAATTTGAGGAATGATGAGCCCGACCCATCCGACCACTCCACACACTGCCGTCATTACACCTACACCCGCCGCAGCAGCCACGCTGACTATTCTACGCTCTAGAGATGGCCGCACGCCAAGCGAATGGGCTACCGCATCATCGAGAGATAACAAATTGATCCTCCAACGCATTGCATAGAGGACTACAAGAGATAGAATCGCAATTGGCAATGCGGATTCTAGCCTTTTCCAACTCATTGGCACCATCGATCCCATGGTCCAGAACACAATATCAGGCAACTGATGCAAAGGATCTGCAATATACTTCATCAAGGATAAAAGAGATGAAAAAAAGGCTGATACAGCGAGCCCAGCGAGCACAAGCCTTAAGATCTGCCCACCATAGCGGAACCGCGACGAGAGCCAGAGCGAGAGCGCCAATGCCAGCACTGCCATGCAGAAGGCCAGCGCAGCGATGCCCGAATACGCGCGCAACCCTAGGACGAGCGCGAGCGCGGCTCCGAAGGCCGCACCTTGTGACACACCCAAAAAACCAGCATCGATTAGAGGATTACTAAAAATAGACTGAAGCGAAGCCCCTGCTCCTCCAAGTACAAGCCCAAGCAATATCGCTCCTAGAATGCGCGGTAAGCGAGAGTTTAGTACGATCTGACGCGCAATTGGATCTGTTTTGAGCAAAGCAGGATTCATTATGCCAGGTGCTGGATAACGACCGATAAAAAGCGAAAGCGCTGCTAGTGCGATGAGTATAATTGCGAAAAAAACTCCTAAATGAGACCGCTGGGAAATCGCATGGGAAGTTTTATGAGAAGGCAGATGAGAGCTTAAGCTCGAAGGAGGATCAACCATAACTGATGAAGAAAACTCATGCTTCACGCTAGAACTGTTCCCCTACATCGCCTTGTATCTTAGGCACGATACTAGCACGGAAGGAGGCTTCATTGAATCCGTACATAAAATTGAAAAAGTCTTCTGTGGTCCTCGCCACCGAAATATCTGTGAATAGCGCTGGCTGAAGTTTTTTTGCAAGCCAAGTGAGCCCCAGAATCCACCGCGTATCCGGCTGATCCCAGGAATAGAAATCCTGCGGAAAACCATATACCTTTCCTTCCCTCACCGCCTTGAGAGAGGAAAGCCGCTTATCTTTTTTGAAAGCCTCGGCCGCCTCCGATGAATTTCCGCGATAATTGATGATGCACACTATATCAGGATTCCAGGCTGCAATCTGTTCAACCGATACCGTCGCCCACCCAGAGCCAGGATTCGCCCCTTTCCATATAGGAATACCACCTGCGCGCTCCGCTATGATTGTCTGCATCCATGAATCAGGCGGAACCTGCCAAACCGATTCTCCTGAAGCTGCTAACTGCATTAAGAGGACCTTTGGTTTTTGGGAAGCAGATAACTTCGATGTACGGCTTACTATTCTCTTCTCATGGTCAGCATACCAGCTAACTACTTCCGCAGCCTGTACTTGATTTCCTAGCACTTTGCCCAATGTGGCGATGTCCTCGTAGTATTGCTCAGGCGTCTCGAGCGTTAAATAGAGCTGGCGGATTCCAAGCGCATTAAGCGGAGCCTCATACTGACTTCTGGCTATCGATTTAAGGATCACGAGGTCAGGCTTGAACGACGCGATCACTTCTACCCCAGCACTCTTGTCAAAGCAAACCTTTTCCTTAAAAGCCGGATCGACTGCCGACATAAAGAGCCCCAAGCCTTGATCGCCACTTGAATAAGCTACAAGTCTCTCTCCTGCATCAGGAAAAAGATAGATCGCATCAGCCAGCATATTAGCCCCGCGCCCTGCCAAGACAATGCGCTGTTGGGCATTGATGCCAGGTAGCACAGCTGCAATTAGAATAAGATCGAAAATAAGAAATATTTTGCATTTCATAAAGAGAAATCTAGATTGTCTAATAATATAAAGTCAAGAGCAATATTTATCTTGACTTATACTGTTCCAGGTAAGAAATATAGTTATGAAATACATCAATTTATAGTCAAAACCACCCGCTATTCGAAGCATATTTCTATACTGCATAATGATCATACTTGTGTTTTGTCTTAGCTAAGAAATGACTTATCTCTTATATCGTAAGTGATTACCTTAAGAAATTAGTCGCCAAGTCCTTACTTATGGCTCTTAAAGGTGAATCGCAGTGAGTCAACAATCATCTGAAGAGCAGGTGGCTTGAACTTGAATTAGCCCCAAAGGGGTCCTTAAGAAATAAGAGAAATGGAGCTGCGCCCCTTTGTCAAGACCATTTGTTGATGGTTCTAAGGTGGATCATTCCCTTCATGCTACCTACTCTAGCTCTCCAACGGAGAACTTACTTGCATAGATACTATCAGGTGTCTCATAGCTAAGGGACTCATGAAAGCATTCTGAGTTGTAGAAGTGTATATAGCGAGTAACTCCTTCCTTGAGTTCTCTCATACTCTGATAATCCTTAACATAGAATCGCTTGCTCTAAAGCTGCTATGCAAAACTCTAAATCCATCGTGTTCGATATCCTAAATGAGAGAATCTTTCTAGAATACACATCGATGATAGTCACAAGGTACACTGTCCCACTTGAAAGCCTTATATATGTGATATCCGATGCCCATACCTGATTTGGTAGCCAGATAGTTTTGTCCTTTAGTAAATAAGAATACTTTCCTACTCCTTTCCTTGACCTAGAGAGATTTTTGCCTGGATAGATTGCTCGTAAGCCAGCCTTACGCATTATCCTCCGAACTTGCTTCCTTGTTACATTCAAAGCTGAAAGTGCATGTGCAAGCTTGCGGTATCCATAGAAGGGCCTTTCTTGCAATACTGCAATTATCTACATTTCCTTATGCAGAGCTTCTTCTTTTTCCTTTTTCTTCCCTGACTTGTCAAAGAGCTGTGGTGCATTGTCTGTAATGGTCTGAATTCTAGGGCTCAGTATAATTATCAAAAAAAGGCCTATGGTATGAATGGGAGGACATAAAGCAGAACTTGCGCGCTTTTAGAGAAATAGAGCTAGAGTTTGAAGGCTCTCCGTACTACCTTAGGACTGACCTACGCGGTAGCTGCAATGATGTATTAAAGGCATCTGGAGTTACAATTCATCCAAGTATCCGTTCTATAGAATAAGAATGCCACAAGAGCTTCTTCTCACTAAAGACTGATGCAAATGTAGTGCCATAAATGGATTTCGATTCTGCAATTGATTGTATACGCCTCCGCTTGCTAAGTAATTTTCAAGGATTTTCGCTTTAGATATATTGAATCAGTGTAATATCATCGTATGGTTGTAACCAGCTGAAACAGATTGGACATTCTCCATCACCTTTACAGGCGTTGATTTGCTATTATTAGTCCCATCGCCAAGTTCACCAAAGGAATTATTGCCTGTCGCCCAAAGGCTGCCATCGTTTTTAAGGATCATCGTATGATATTCGCCAGCCGAGACTGATTGGACATTCTCCATCACCTTTATAGGCGTTGATCTGCTACTATTAGTCCCATCGCCAAGTTGACCATAGTCATTACGACCTGTCGCCCATAGGCTGCCATCGTTTTTAAGGATCATTGTATGATATCCACCAGCTGAAACAGAATGCACATTCTCCATCACTTTTACAGCCGTTAATCTGATAATATTATTAGTCCCATCGCCAAGTTGACCAGAGCCATTATAGCCTGTCGCCCATAGGCTGCCATCGTTTTTAAGGATCATCGTATGACAATAACCAGCTGAAACTGATTGGACATTCTCCATCACCTTTACAGGCGTTGATCTGTCAATCTTAGTCCCATCGCCAAGTTGACCATATGAATTATAGCCTGTCGCCCATAGGCTGCCATCGCTTTTAAGGATCATCGTATGATAATGAGCAACTGAAACAGATTGGACATTCTTCATCACCTTTACAGGCGTTGATCTGTTACTATTAGTCCCATCGCCAAGTTGACCATAGCCATTATAGCCTGTCGCCCATAGGCTGCCATCGCTTTTAAGGATCATCGTATGGTTGTAACCGACTGAAACAGATTGGACATTCTCCATGACTTTTACAGGCGCTTCTTTGTTAATATTAGTCCCATCGCCAAGTTGACCGTACTTATTATAGCCAATCGCCCATAGGCTGCCATCATTTTTAAGGATCATCGTATGATATATGCCAGCTGAAACAGATTGGACATTCTCCATCACCTTTACAGCCTTTAATCTGTCAATCTTAGTTCCATCGCCAAGTTGACCCCAGTTATTCCAGCCTGTCGCGAACAAGACATAACTAGGAATAGTCCACTTCGCATATAGGCTTACATTGCTTGAACCCATCTTGAACGTAGAGCCTACTTGATAACTTGTCCCTGAACCATCTGACTTCGTGTTCCAACCTGCAAAACTATAGCCAGTCTTAGAAAGGCTCCCTGTGTTCCCTAGAACTGTGACCGTGTCTCCTTCTAGATAGTTATTGCTAGCAACAGGCACAGCCCCACTGGTCGCACCATTCGAGAAATAGAAAACTCTGTATTGTTTTGCTACAGGTACCCATCGTGCATACAACCTAACATCGGCATCCTTTATTGTGAGATAGTTACCTGCAGCGACATCGGTGCCTGTGCCGTCGGGCTTGGTATTCCATCCTGCAAATTCGTAGCCGCTTTTCGAAAGGCTGCCAGGGCTGAGCACCTTTGCAGTTGCGCCTGGGCTGTAAAGGCCCCCATCGACAGGGACTGCCCCCATAGTCGCACCGTTCGGGTAATATTGTACCTTTGCCTGCATTGGCTGCTGCTTAAGAAAGAAAATGAAGCTGCCTCCCTCCTGGCTATCGGAATCTTTGAGCGTGCCGAGGAGTGGGCTTGTCGTAAGATCCTGTGTCAGCCTGATTTCGTTGAACAACATGATCGGATCGAGATACGGCTTTGTGTTTTCTTCAAAAAAGCGGATGAGCGAACGTGTAAACGCCGATTCATCTGGAACCGTTTCACTCGCCCCTGATGTGAGAACCTGTCGCGAGCGGCGGGCATAGGCTTTCTTAAAATACTCATCGGTTATCTCGATCTGGCTGCCTCGCTCAATATTCAAAATGTCTCCCGAAAAGCAAGAATCAGACACGAGCAACACATGCCTGCTACGAATCGTGCTCAGCAAGCTGCGGATTTTCGGATTATCAAGCCACCCCTTTTGCTCATAGCGGTTTGTTCCACCATCCTGCAGAATCCACGAGCCAATCCGAGTCAGAGGGTCCATAACCCCATGGCCAGCATAGAACACAAAGAGGGAATCCTCGGGACGAAGCTCATTCGTAAGGTTCTCGAACAGCTTCATTACCGCTTCTTTGGTCGCCGCCTCATCATAGAGCGTAAAAACCTGGTCAATGTAGTAACGTTTCTCAAGTACAGTGCGCATGCGCTCGGCATCTGGAACGGCATTTTTAAGGGGCGGCCATTCTTTATATCGATCGATTGCAATGAACACGGCATACTGCTTACCAACTGCTTCAGATCCTGCAATCGGCGCCGCAACGACATCGAGCCCACGATAGTCAGTCTGAGCATATGCGGAAGACGGACACCATACTACCGCGACGATAGTAATAAGAAAGATAAAAATAACAAGTTTTTTCTTATAAGCAGGCATCGCATTATCTCCATTCGAATGAACTACTCTTTTATTTTATTCTGTTCCATCTAATAGAAAAGTATAGGTGTGCTATTTCTGATCTGTCAATATAATGTCCTAAATTCTTATAAGCTAAGCTGAAAAGCCAGGATACATTAGTGTTATGTAGTTGACTCGAAGACATGTGATAAAAATTTGGGGCTGTATTAGATAAACCCCTAAATTGAACACCATTTTCTTAAGGTTTTGAGTTGGTTCTCAGGTATCTCATAGCCAAGTGACGCATGAAAGCATTCTGAGTTGTAGAAATGCATATAGCTAGTAACTCCTTCCTGGAGTTCTCTCATGCTCTGATAACCCTTAACATAGAATCGCTTCTTCCAGCGCTGCTATGCAGAACTCTGAATCCATCATGTTCGATATCCTAAATGAGAGAATCTTTCTAGAATACTCATCGATGATAGTCACAAGGTAAACTGTCCCACCCGAAAGCCTTATATGTCCTTTAGTAAATAAGGATACTTTCCTACTCCTCTCCTTGGCCTAGAGAGATTTCTGCCTGGATAGATTGCTCGTAAGCCAGCCTTATACATTATCCTCCGGACTTGCTTCCTTGTCACATTCAAACCTGAAAGTACATGTGCAACCTTGCGGTATCTATAGAAGGGCCTTTCTCGTAATACTGCAAGTATCTACATTTCCTTATGTAGAGCTTCTTCTTTTTCCTTTTTCTTCCCTGACTTGTCAAAGAGCTGTGGCGCATTTTCCGTAATGGTCTGAATTCTAGGGCTCAGTATATAATATCATCGTATGGTAGTAACCAGCTGAGACTGATTGGACATTCTCCATCACTTGTACAGGCGTTGATCTGTTACTATTAGTCCCATTGCCAAATTGACCATACCAATTACCGCCTGTCGCAAACAAGCCATAACTAAGAATAATCCACTTCGCATATAGGCTTACATTGCTCGAACCCATGGTAAAGCTAGAGCCAGCTTGATAGCTTAGCGCTGAACCATCTGACTTCGTGTTCCAGTCCGCAAAGCTATAGCCATCCTTTGATAGCTCGCCGGCATTATCAAGAACTGCTACAGTAGCGCCTTGCCAATAGCTATTACTATCAAAAGGAATGATCCCATTTGTTGCACTGTTAGCATCATAAGCAACTTTAAGAAGAGCATATACAGTGATTCCAAAACCTATGCTCCACACTCTATTCCCATCCGCACTAACCGCTGTCACATCAATCTGATAGTAGCCTGTTGACCAGCTGCTACCGCAGCTTAAAGTAGATGTTCTTATTCATTGATCAACACCGTTGACATACCATGCATACTCTATCTCTTCTGATGGATCAGCATTCGTCACGGAAGCAGTCAAATTCAATGTCGAACCAATGATCATCGTGGAATGTTCTCCCTCAATACTCACCATGAGAGGGTTAGCAAGATCAGGCGTTATTTTTAGGCTTATCCCGCTGATTGATGCTTTTACCGCCTAGGTAAAGTTATATGTCTCGCTCGTTGTCTGATTACTTAGGATTCGGATAATGTCAGTCTTACCTGCGACTACAGTAGTGCCTTCTTTTAGCAAGAGCGAGAGTGTGTAGTAGCCTGCAGCAATGGAGTTTGAACTATAGCTCGCTGAATTCTCAGCTATCGTAAAAGAAAGGCTCTGGGCTGAACCACCATTCGTAGGCTTTAGGCTCGCCTCAACGGTAGGAGAAGAGAGTATTCCAGATGGCCATGTGAGATTAAGGCTTAAAGTCTCATCCCCAGATAAGGGAATAACGCTTATAGCTACAGTCTCTGTCTCTCCTGCAACCACGGTCACTGTTCCAGTACCAGTACCAATAAGCGTAGGCGTTGCATCTCCATTATATGCTTCTACCGTAATTGACCATGCCCTGCAACGAGATTCGATATCGTCGCTGAAGTTCCTGTCACCTTCTGAGTAAAGCTCGCACCTGATGGCCCAGAACCTTTAATAGTGTAGCTCTCAGGAGTCATATCCAGGCTTGGTAGAAGGCTCTTTGTATTAGAGAGCTTTTCTGTGATCGATACTAGAATACTTCCTGTATCCTTCTTACTTGGTTGAAAGAAGTTCGTACAGGATATAAATACTAAAAGGATACTTGTAAGCAAAAGTAGGAATTGTCTAAGAGGAAAATGATACGAGTGCTTCATTTTATTCGCCTTTAATATGCCTTCATTTTATACAACGGATTTTATTATTATCTGCAACATAGAGGTTTGTGCCGTCTGTCGTAATTCCATTAGGCCAGGCAAATTGTGCAGAAGTACCAATGCCATTAGCATAGCCTTCAGAGGAGCCTGCAAGGGTGGTCACCTCACGCGTAGCGATTATAATCTTGCGGATTCTATTGTTGACCGTATCTGCAATATAAAGGTTTGTGCCGTCTGTCGTAATTCCATCAGGATAGTAAAATTGTGCAGAACTACCTATACCATCAGCATAGCCATAGCTAGAGCCTGCAAGGGTAGTCACTTCAGCGGTAGCGATTACAATCTTGCGGATTCTATGGTTGTACGTATCTGCAATATAAAGGTTTGTGCCGTCTGTCGTAATTCCATCAGGATAGTAAAATTGTGCAGAACTACCTATACCATCAGCATAGCCATAGCTAGAGCCTGCAAGGGTAGTGACCTCACCTGTGGAAATCACAATCTTCCGGATTCTATTGTTGTCTGAGTCTGCAACATAGAGGTTTGTGCCGTCTGTCGTAATTCCACTAGGAAGGAAAAATTGTGCAGAAGTACCTATACCATCGGCATAGCCTTGGGATGAGCCTGCAAGGGTGGTCACTTCACCTGTAGAAATAACAATCTTACGGATTATATTGTTGTTAAAATCTGCAACATAGAGGTTTGTGCCGTCTGTCGTAATTCCTCTAGGATAGAAAAATTGTGCAGAAGTACCAATGCCATCAGCATCGCCTTCAGAGGAGCCTGCAAGGGTGGTCACCTCACGCGTAACGATTACAATTTTGCGGATTCTATTGTTGATCGTATCTGCAATATAAAGGTTTGTGCCGTCTGTCGTAATGCTATCAGGACCGTAAAATTGTGCAGAAGTACCAATGCCATCAGCATCGCCTTCAGAGGAGCCTGCAAGGGTGGTCACTTCACCTTTAAGGTTAAGCGCGTTGCCCTGTATCGCTCCTCCTAGGAGAATACCTCCATTAGTCATAAAAGAGGATATTTCAGTCCATTTTCCCCATAATCCATTTTTTTGTGCACGGGCTCTCCAATAATACCATACTGTATTGCTAAAACCTTGAATATCAATAATAATCTTATTCGATGTATAGTCAGACTCATTAATTAGAATATTATCATCAAAATTCGATTGGCTGCTTGATATTTCAAGCTGATAAAAATTTGCGCCTATGATTTCTGAAACTATGAATATGGTAGAGATTCCAGCTAGTCTTGCATTTGCAAGAGGACAAAAGGATTTTATCTCATCTGCATTCTGTGTTGATTCATATCCTTGGTAATTTTCGCTTTCTCTATCTACAGGATTATCAAGTGGGCCAAAAAGATCTTGGCAGGCAAAGAGAGCACTAAGCAACAAGAAGGCGAGTAAGAGAAATCTGAAGACTTTTGTTCTATTACCTATCATACTGATGGCCTGGTTTTATAAGTTCGATGCTCTCCTTTGAAGCTTTAGAATCTGGTAATCGATATCATCGATGGATTCCTGCAAGGAAGAGGTATTTGATTGTCCATGAAGAACAAGCGAGGTTCCCAATCCTGCTCCCCCAATGCTTGCAGCTACTGGAAATAGAATCTGATAGAGCTGCACTTGCATTCGAAGGCTGGCTGCTTCAGCTGAATCGGTCGAAAGATTGTACGCACTTTTCGCCTTTGCGCCTTCAATATAGGATGCAACTGCGCCTATTGCTCCTACTATTCCTACTCCAAGCGAAAGCTGAGCATTGATCTTTGTGTCTTTTGCTTTTTCAAGGCGTTTTACTGTTTCGGCTCTTTGAGCCTGAAGACTAGTTATGATCTGTGAAATATGATCCGTAAATGAAGTTACCTTATCTTTTTCTACATCCGCATACCCATTGTAAGTAGTACTAAGGCCATAGTTAATTGATAAGTAATAGGTGCCTACAGGAAGCCTTGGAGTAATAAATTCGTCATCTATGGATGGGAAAACGGTATAACTCGTTCCTCCCACACTAATGTAGAAGATTCCGTCCGCTAATGGGACCCTGATTTGCCCAGCATCAAGCTCTAATTGCAGATTCTGGCCCTCCTCTAATTTGAGAGTCCTCGTGGGTATAGATATTCTTTCTCCGCTTTTATACGAAGAAAGCTCAAACTCTAACTTGAGAGGCGTATTTATCGGAAGATTTTCGTAGTAGATTAGCCCATCCTTTCCTGTGTTTGCATTCCAGTACTTGCCATTCACATACATAGCTATATTTACGCCATAATTCTGCATGATTATTCTGCCGGGCTCGGGCATAAATAGGCTTACTTTCACCACTGTCTTCTTTCCTGGCCGCACATCGATCTCGATCTCGGAATCCTTGTAGCCGCTCTTTGTAAGAACGCCATGGTATAGCCCAGGAGGAATGTCGGAAATCTGTCCCTGGGCGGGATAGCTTTTTGTAAGCTCTTTTATGAATAGGATTGAGCCCTTTGTGAGGACATCGAAGGAAATATAGCCATTCTTATAGGGCTCCCATGATACCTCTTGGCCTTTTCTTACGTTGAGAAAAGTACTGGCTGAAACATAGTCTTTTCCGCCCGCCTCTATATAATAATTCCCTTCTGGCAAATTCCGCACTATTCCTGGTCCTTCAATGATTCTAATCTCTGTTCCTATGTGCAATTTCGCTGATGCATCAGTGGGGATTCTAATGTCTGCTGAGCCAACAGCAGTCATTGTTGCGGTAATCTGCGTCGTCCTATCTGCTCTAATCTCGACCTTCTCGCTATAATAGGAATCCATCCCAACGAGCTCAACAGTGTGAGAGCCCAGGGGAAGAGAGCGGAATATCCCAGAACCAAGTGGCCCTCTACTCTCTCCATCGATGAGCACCTGGACATCGCTCTCATTCGCCATAATGACAAGATTCCCCTTAAGTGGCGCCATAGAAATAGTGATCTCCCTCAATTCTCCTGGCTCTAAGGTAACTTCATCCATACCACTCGAGGTTGCTGTTTTTGCAGATACCTTGAGTCGCTTATTTGGCTCTACTTTTTGTATCAATAAGGGGGCTTTGCCTTTATACACATCATTTAGGTATATCTCTGAGTCAGGTTCAGAGGCTCTCACCAAAAGGTCAGCCGCCTGTGAGGAGCTCAAGATGACTGGCTCAATAGGCTTTTGTTTCTCTTTCAGTTCATTAAAATAGAAGGACTTGAAGAATTGCTTATAGACTGCAGGATTCTGTTCTCCATAGGTCGCTTCCTGGACGGCAGAGCATGTTCGATTCAATACTTCCTCAATCTCAAGGCCAGGAATCTTGAGATTCTTTAAGAGCTCCGCGGTGAAGATTCCATTTCTTCCAGCGCCTTCGCGGGCGACACTGCCTGCGGAGGTCGCATAGACGATGATGCTCCCTGGAGGCTGCGAAGACAGGACCGAGAGCCCTCGAGAACCAGATCGCGCCCAGCTAAAGGGATTATCCCTGCAGGCATCGAGGATTATGATATTGAGATTATTCCTCGCCTTCTGAAGTTCATCCAAAACACTCTGTACCGAGAGCGATTTTGTCTTTAAGAATGTCTCGCCCGAGATATCGGCATCAGCAGGGATGAGGTAATTCACTCCATTTGCCTGTACCCCATGGCCTGCGTAATAGAATAAACCGACCGCGCTCGGCGCAATGGAGACACTATTCCCTAATCGGAGTACTGCCTCTTCTATTTGAGGAAGATCGGCATCTAAAAGGAGCGTCACATTCCAGCCGAGATTTTTTAAGATATCCGCCATATCGCTTGCATCATTTACGGAGCTTCTCAATTTGGGGAGCTTTGTGTAATTGGCGTTGCCAATGACAAGCGCATATCTATTGGCAGTGTCTTGAGCGAAACTAGGAGTCACAACAAGGAAGAAAAGACACAGACACGCGGCAAGCAAATGAAGCACTATTTTATTAAATCTCGTTTTCATACAAAAAATTATAGTGTTGTTTTTACACTTGTCAAGAATACATTGGAATCACTGCTGACCTATAAGCAATTTGCGTCATTTTAAGATCACAGCCTGATAATACCCAACAGCCGCTGATTCCACATTGTCCATTATCTTAGTTGGAATAGATGGTCCATCTGAGCTCATGCCGGTTAGCCACAGGGTATTATCTGTTTTAATAATCATCGTTTGCTTATACATCGCTGCGACAGCCCTCACGTTTTCCATTACCAAGACTGGCACAGACTGTTCAGAATTCCCCTGAATGCCCAGCTGCCCTGCCAGATTACTCCCAGCTGCCCAAAGACCGAAATCTTTCTTGAGGATCATCGAGTGTGATTCACCTGCAGCCACTAATTCAACATTGTCCATGGTATGTATCGGCATGTTTGTATCTTTGTGGGTACCATCGCATAGCTGACCATCTGAATTGCTGCCTGTCGCCCATAGTGTGCCGTCATTCTTTACGATCAAAGTATGACAATTTCCTACAGCAACTGTTTTGACATTTTCCATTATCTTGACAAATGAAGGCTTACTCGCATTTGTCCCATCGCCTAGTTGGCCAAATGTATTGCTTCCAGCGGCCCAGAGGCTATCGTCTTGCTTGATGATCATTGTGTGGTGAGTTCCTGCTTTTACGGATGCAACATTATCCATAACCTTGACCGGCTTGAGATGCGATGTATAAGAGCCATCTCCTAGTTGTCCGCTTCCATTGTCTCCTACAGCCCATAAGGATCCATCATTTTTCAAAATCATTGTATGGCGTTCACCAGCAGACACGGCACGAACATCCTTCATTATCCTAACAAAATTGGTTCGAGTCTTAGTTGTACCATCGCCTAGTTGGCCAAATGAGTTGTTGCCAAAAGCCCAGAGACTTCCATCTTTCCGAATGATCATAGTATGAAAGGCTCCTTCTGCGACAGAAGCAACATCTTTCACATTCCAATCAATTGGAACTTGAATAATCTCATTGCTATCACCAGGCTTTGCAGGAGGGATAACCATTATCAACGACATGATGAGAGGACGCCATTTAGCATACAGTGTGATATCCTGATTTTTTATGGGGATGACTGATCCTGATGAATAGTTGGTGCCTCTGCCATCAGCTTTCGTATTCCATCCACTAAAGCCATAGCTCCATTTTTCAAAACCAATAGGCCTTTCTTGAACTATTGCGGTATCTCCTTGAAGATATCCATTTATATCATAAGGAATAGATCCGCTCGTATATCCATTGCCATCGTAGATTACTCTATAACCAAGGGCAATCGAAGCGGGCTGCGACCATTCTCCCCAAGAATTGTTCTTCTTTACTCTATAGCGCCAATAATACTGATTCCCTTTTGTCAGTTTTGCCAATGAAGCATCCATCTTATTGGAGATGAATCCATCAATATCGAATATTATATTGCCCTTGAAATCTGGTTGTGCAGAAATCTGCAGTTCATATCGTTCAGCATTTGCGACTTCGGGTACAATAAATGCTGTTGGCCATTGTGCGAGCTTTGTGCCTGATGGTGGAAAACAGGCTTGAATGTCTTCTGATTGCAGGGTTGAACGCTTATTGAAAGGCTCCCAAACCACCTGCACGCCTCTCACGACCTTGATAGTCTCAGATTTAACTTCATACCCTGCGCTGCTTGCCTCTAGATAATACCAACCTTCCTGGAGGTTTGGCAAAATCGAAGACCCATTGAAGAATGTAGATTCTCCGGTCTCTTTGTTGAGCACCATCACTCTGGCGCTGTCAGGTACTCTGCAGTCAATCGAGCCAAAACGAGAGGTATTGAAAGACATTTTGATCTCAACTTCGCGATGCTCACTAGGTTCCAAAGTGATACGTGCTTCTCCCTCATATTCGCCTTTCCTTGCCTCGAGATAGACCTCCCTTTCTGCGCTTACATTCTCAATGAAGAGGGGAGCTTGACCTTTATAGCTTCCATTTAGATAGATATCCGCATTTACTTCCGATGATGTCACCAGGACATTCGCCGTCTTTAGAGGAATCTGGCTTATATTGAGGTTATAGCTAGAAAAATCCTGCTTCGAAGAATTCTGAGCAAGGGGATTCGTGGTTTTTGAGGCATTTGCTTCATTAAAATAAAATGATTTGAAAAATTGGGAGTAGATTGCGGGATTTTGCTGTCCATTGGTGGCTTCCTGGACTGCTGAGCAGGTTCTATTGAGAAGCTCTCCGATATCAAGACCAGGAGTCCTGAGGTTTTTGAGAAGCTCAGCAGTGAATACACCATTATCTCCGCTACCTTCTTGCGCTACACTTCCTGCACCAGTAGCAAAGACAATTATGCTGCCAGGAGGCTGAGAAGATATCACCGAGAGCCCGCGGGAGCCTGATCGTGCCCAGCTGAATGGATTATCTCGACATGCGTCTAAGATGATGATATTGAGGTTGTTGCGGGCGCTCTGCAGCTCGTCGAGCACGCTTTGCGCCGCAAGCGATTTCATTTTTAGAAATACCTCGCTCGCAATGTCAGCATCAGTGGGTATGAGATAATTGATCCCATTTGCTTGTACCCCATGGCCTGCGTAATAGAATAATCCAACAGCGCTTGGGGCAATAGACACACTATTCCCTAGCCGAACCACCGCCTGTTCCATCTGAGGAAGATCCGCGTTCAAAAGAAGCGTGACATTCCAACCGAACTCTTTTAAGATATCCGCCATGTCGGAGGCGTCGTTGATGGCATTTTTGAGCTTTGGAAGTCTTGTATAGTTTGCGTTTCCAATAATCAGCGCATATCTTAGTGATGTATTTTGAGCAAAACCAGAAGCTGCAATCAGCAAGAAAAGACAAGCAAAAGCAGTAAGTAGAGAAACAGAAATTCTATCAAATCTCATTCTCATATAAAAAATTATAGTGTTGTTTTTTGTAGCGTCAAGAGGAAATTTCCACAAAATTGCTGTGCGCTCTTATTGAATACTTTATCAAAAGATGGTCTCGACTCCCTCACATGCAAAACATGCAAAACTCATTTCCCTGGTCTCTGCACATGCTCCGCCACGAATTCGCGATAGGCTGCGTTCTGCTCCATGAGCTCGGCGTGTTTGCCAAAACCGGCTATGCGCCCTCCATTTAAAAACAGCACTCGATCCACATACTGAATACTCGATAGCCTATGAGAAACAGCGATAACCGCAGCCTGCGCGAATTCTGGCATTGCAGCGAGCGAATGCCATAAGGCTTCTTCGTTATTCGTATCAAGCGAGGCCGTCATATCATCGAGCAATAGCAGACCAGGATAGCCTGCAAGCGCCCGCGCAATTGCTATGCGCTGTTTTTGCCCTCCTGAAACGCTTGTTCCGCGCTGTCCAAGCTTGGTTTCCAATCCATCCGAAAAATATTCGATTTCTTCTGTAAGACGAGATACCTCGATGATGCGTAAGAGTTCTTCTTCAGTGAGGCTCTTGTCTTCTCTGCAGCCAAAGAGGATATTCTCTCGTATCGAGCCACTAAACAAGAGGGGATCCTGTGGAACATATCCTATGAGCCCGCGAATCTCTGTCGGCTCCAGGCTTCGGACAGGCCTATCATTTATCATTACTCGACCCTTCTGGGGTTCGAGCAATCCGAGCGCGCTCTTAATAAGGGTGGATTTTCCTGATCCAACCGGTCCGATTATGAGGAATTTTTCGCCCGGCAATATCTCGAAGCTGATATCCGATAGAGCTGCTTTGCGCCGTTGCTCATATCGCACTGTGACATTCTCGAAAAAGAGAGAACGGAAAACTTCAATATTTGCGGTATCGCTTTTCCTTATGGATTTCATAGATTCTTGCTGTTTCTGAGACGATATCCTATTTCGATTTTGAAGCGATAGGCTTTGTTTTTTCTGAGACGATGTTGAAGATTGCTTTTGAGATCCACTCTCATATTGCCTCATCTCTTCTAGCCTATCTATATTGACGAATGCTCGCTTCCCAAACACAAAGAGCTGAGGAATGTCTAGCACAGGATAGATGAGCATGTTGAGATAATTATAGAAAGCGTAAAAAGTTCCTATCGAGATGCTTCGTCTTGTCACCATCAACCCGCCCACAAACACGAGAGCAATCTGTGCCACATAGTCGATATACTGATAGATAAGGTGCATAACGGTTTCGAGCTTTATAACGTCCATCTCTGTATTGAATCGTTTGCCAAGCGCTTCCTTGAAGAAATTTGTGTACTTTTCTTCGCTTGCAAAAGCCTTTATGACGCGCACTCCCGAAAAACTCATCTCAAGTTGGTTGTTTATCTCGGATATGGCTTGCTCGTTTTTATTAACACGGTCGTAGATAGCTGCCTGTGTTCTACTGAAGACAAG
>Ga0255345_1002845_pt1 | contig 21142 bp, 20 predicted proteins | sample wastewater_treat_6_FD_192415 | JGI IMG/M metagenome (GOLD analysis project Ga0255345, IMG submission 192415) | Wastewater microbial communities from Lulu Island WWTP, Vancouver, Canada - plant20 | ecosystem: Engineered > WWTP > Wastewater > Unclassified | place: Canada: Vancouver, British...
TGCTTACAAAAAACAGCCCCTCAAGCAAGTCCTCTTCAGGGACACTAGGCTCTTCGATAACAGGACCTGGATTCGCCCCGACCCCAGGCGTCGGTTCCTCAACGTGACCTTGGGGACTACACCCAAGAAGAGTAAAGGTTAACCCAGCAAAAAGTGCTACAATCGCGCAAAAAACGAGCACCCCAAACTGTGTACCATACCGTTTACCGAACCGCTTACCAGAGAGTCCCACCGAGACCTGTCCAGAGCAAGACTCCGCCACACAGTCACACTTGCCTCTCATAAACCATTCCCCTTCTTCGCAACTGCATGAGTATATATTTCACCGCACAGCCCTCTTTTCCTCCACAAAGCAGCGGGGACGGTTCTTTCTGCTTCACTAAGGCAGCGGGGACGGCACTTTCTGCTTCAGCCCCCTATGCGCCAGGAACCGAGTCTCTCCTTCACTCCCTAGTAGGCATCAGGAACACGACTTCACAACCCACTTCGTGGTAATATTCAATCAAGGTTAATGTCCGACCAAGGTAGCAGAAAGAGGGTGGTATTCGTGAAGAACTTATTGCAAGAGTTCAAAAGTTTTGCGATCAAGGGTAACGCCATCGACATGGCAGTAGGCGTAATAGTCGGCGGGGCTTTCGGGAAAATAGTATCCTCATTGGTAAACGATATCTTAATGCCGCTAATAGGTCTTCTCCTCGGGGGTGTCGACTTCTCCGACCTCAAAATCCAGATTGGCGACGCTGCGGTAATGTATGGCTCATTCATAATGACAGTAGTAGATTTCTTCATAATAGCCTTCTGTGTGTTTCTCCTGGTCCGAGCAATAAATCGGCTCAAAACTCCCGTGTCAAACATGGTTAAAGGCGAAGAGAAGGTCGAGGCAGAGGAACCTGTTCCACCTCCAGTACCCAAGGAAGAAGAGTTGCTTACGGAGATCAGGGATCTGCTAAAGAGTATGGCCATTGCTGAGGACGACACACCGTAAACTCGCGACTGTCATGTTAGACCGTATCGTACCTGGCCAGCAATAGGCGATCTCTCGTCACAGCGGCTGTCTTGCAGGTTTGACGGCATGTGTACTTTGGCTCAGTTCAGAAGAAAACTACAACTTGCTAGATAGAGGGTCGAACGTGAACGACAAGTTGATTCGCTAAGGCCGTCAATTGTCACGAGTGTGTCGTTGCGAACCTTTGTCTAGTAGTTTAGATACGAGCCACGGCAATTGCCGCAGGACGACAACAACCATTACGGATACTGCCGCGACGACTTTGTGACGCTCTGCGCCGCGTCGTATCATAAGAACCAGGCCTGTTGGAAAGGCAACTACGCCTAACATCGGAGTCCATTTTGTTATTAGACTGGCAAGGATCCCTGCTATACACGCAGGCGCCATCTCACTCCATGAAATACTTAGAAGGGCGCCTAATGCGGTTGCCAATCCCCTGCCTCCTTGGAATCCATAGAATACGGACCAGTTATGCCCGATTACAGGAGCACACGCCGATGCGGCAAACCACCAACCCTCCACGCCGAGATGGCTAGCAATAGTCACGGGCAGAACACCCTTTACGACGTCAAAAACACCAGTTAGGATCCCGTAACCAGGTCCGGCCAGCCTCCACACTCCGGCTGACCCAGGGTTGTCGCCCATTTCCCAAGGAGTCTTTCCGGTGCGCTGTCTTACAAATACCACTGCGGGAAGAATCGAACCAAGAAGATAACCGCCTGCTACTACCAGCAGTTTCATGAGTATCCCCGTCTTTAGAGTACTCCAACACTAGGTCCGAATGCAATCCTGAGACCATTACTAGCGGTCCCTGGAAGCACGCGAGTGTCTCCATGGCAGCACTCATTCTTTTCACGCCTCTTCTGAGCTTCGTTTTAGATCGGCAAACAAGGCGAGCCAGGTGAAGCAGAAAGTGCCGTCCCCGGTGCTTCAGCTAGGGTCGAGTGGCGAATATGTCTGCGATTTCGTTCGGCTCGTTTGTTATGGATAGGGCTAGCATTAGTTTTATGCGTGCTTTCTGGCCGCTGAGATCTGTTGTGATGAATCCTGAGTCCGTGAGCGTTCCGGGTGCCGGTGCTCCTCCAAATAGGCATCTTGTAGTGATTACTACTGGGACGTTGGCCTTGACTGCGTCTTGAAGAGATACGATCGTCGCTTTTGGTAGATGCCCGTAGCCCATGCTTTCTACGATTATGCCGCGGGACCCCGTATCTACCAACGTCTTTACGATGCGTTCATCAAATGCTACGGCTGTTTTGACTAAGTCTACAGGCGGAACAAGTGCTGTATACTCGTAGAAAGAGCGATCCGGGGAATTGACTAAGAAGTCTACGCTGTGAGAGTTCACGTATCCTATAGGACCAGTAGCTGGCGAATCGAATGCGTCTAGCATCCACGAGTGCACTTTTGTTACTTCTCTGGCTAGATGGATTTTGCTGTTCATCACAACTAAGACTCCATATGCGGCAGATTTGGGTTCCAGAGCTACTCTGCATGAGTCTATCATGTTAGCCATGCCGTCGTACCCCACATCGTCGAGTCCCCTCATCGCTCCTGTAACAACCGTAGATCCAAAGGCTATCTTGGTATCGAAGTCCGATACCCTTGACACTATGGGTATTGACTGCCCGTACACGGTGCCATCATCTTCCAGTTGTTCGCTCTTTTTGCCCCTTGAGCCCGACATGAGATCAAGAAAATAAGCCGTTTCTTCCATGGTATCGGTCCCGTGAGTAACAACAACCCCATTGGAGCCCTCGTAGAAGACTTCCTGTACGCGCGTTCCAATATCCCATAGGATGTGTGTGGTTATCTGGCTTGATCCTACACAAGAGATATCGTGAACCCTTATGTCCACGTCAGGGAAAACCCTCCTCAGATCCCCAATCATCTCTTCTCCGCTTGCCATAGGTCCTTTTGCCTTAGAGGCTATTGTTCCTCCGGTGGTCAGTATATCTAATCTACGCATAATCCTGTTCTCCTTCCAAGCCACTATTTCAAGTCAAAGTACTCACTCAAACCAATTCCCAAACGCCGTATAAACTCCGCTCAAACACCATTCAAGCTCTATCGAAACGCTGCTCAGGTCGTATCAAAAGGATGTTAGAACGCGATTGAACTCTGTATTCAATCGCACCCATCTAACGAACATACCCGAGTTCTTCAAAGAGCACATCAATATTTAGCATAGCCAACTCTTGCATCTCAGATACCTTATCTTCCATCCGCTCTAAGAGGTCTTGCCTGTTTTCTTCAATATACTCGACCTTGTCGATCGAAGCTCTGAGTATCTCATCCCATGTGTTGTACCTGACATCGATTATGAGGTCGTCCATCTCCAAATACTCGTGGATGATACCCCAATACTTCCGGCTATATGACAGCACCAAAGGAGGCGTCTTAGCACAGAAAGCAGATATAGACCCGTGCATTCTCCCTGTAATAATGAAAGCGCCATTGCCTATCAAGTTGCGAGCCTGGCTGGGCAGGAGTTCGCAGGTAGGAAATACCATTTTCTCAGGGCTCACTCCGCGCCGTTTCAAGTTTATGAGCAGATCTCGGCCTGCCAACCTATCGTCGGCTCCATCAGGAGCAAGCACGTGGGGCAGAATCAAAAGCTGCATCTCAGGGTGCTTCCGGAATACGTAGAGACATAGGTCTGTCATGAAGTCCATATACTCTTGTCTCACCTGAGATTTTGCAAATCGCCATATGAGCTCGCTCGGCACTATAGTGAAATAGTCGCTAGACAGACTCAAGACTGGTTCGTCGACTTCGTCATCTAGCGGGAGAAAAGCTAGGTCCGCAGCTAGCACCGAATTCTTGAGTCTCAAGTCATCTGTGAGATACCTATACGTGATTGGGTCTCTCGCTACTATCCTGTTGACCTTGCCGAGTAGCCAGGCCATTGCAGGTTTTCGCCACGAATGAAAAGGTCCTACAGTCTGCCCGCACATGACTACCTTTTTTCCCATCTTTCTCAGGGCGGCCAACCGCAAAGACGCCAGGACGGGCCCGAGAACGCTGTAATCTTCAGTATAGTCATCTCCTCCAAGTACACAGACGAGATCAACTTCGTCTGTGCCTGGATGTAACAGGGTATGGGATCTGGTACCAAAACAGACAGTCATAAACCATGACAAGTATCTCTTAAGTTTCTCTTTCCTACCTATGGACTCTGGTCTAACGGCTTCAATCTGATTCGGACCTATATCTCCCTTAAGAGCCTGCTGCAATCTGGATACTGTCTCTTCAGGCTCTGGTGTTTCAATTATGAAAATCGGTTCTGATGCGGGATCAGAAGAACCGTCACCGGATATACTTCCTATCTCGCGAGACAGATACCGAATCAGATTCTCTGCCATCATCATGGAACCATAGTTTAATGTATTTGGGATGTTCAACATAAGTATCTTCAATAACTGTCACCCTCAATTGCCGCATGCGGTAGGCAAGGACCTCCAAGACATTTGCATGCATAATCAATCCGCCCTCTGCGCACCGTAGCACGTCCCTTTCACCTATAGCCCAAAAACCTGTTTGGCGAGTTTCTTTACAGAGGGCGGAACTGCTCCTCGCATCCGCTTTCGGCGCAATCTTCTGCTGTGATCTTTTGCCAAATGCCGATCGTAGATACTCTTGACCGAACTGCCCTGCCTAAGTTCATTCATGACAGCCTCCCTGCTCTGTGGCTCAGGTAGTTCGGGCTTTAGCATAAGTGGCTGAGATTCATAAAGAAGCCGTATGGGCACGGACCAAAGAACAAGGTTGTGGTTTGATTCAATGGCATCTAGCCCTTTTTGAGTGATAGGCGAAAGGAGTGATACCCCCATGTTATCATTATCGAATTCTCTACCCCAGAAATCACCAACACGTAGGTCTGCGGCTGAACGTGCCCTAAAAGGACACGTGTAGCAAGAGCGCCTCAGACAAAGGTCGCACAGAAACAATTGACCGAATATGGTATCAAGGAACGTACAAGCATATGTCCCTTGAGTCCCATAGGCTGAGAACGTGTAGTTTGACCAGCCCTGTGCCTTGTTTCTAAAATCTAAAAACTGCATCTGACCAATTTTTGGCAGAACTACCTCATCAAGAAAGCCCCACCACGCTAGATAACTTGGAACACCGTGGCAGAAAAAGTCGACGAAGAAACACTCAGAATCTTCTAACTCCGCACCTCTACGCTCCATCAGGTTTCTAGCCGCTGCTACCTGACAAGGTGTACCGAAAAAGGCAAAATGCTCATTTGAGTCTTTAGGGTATTCGCCCAGACCCGCAGACATCCGTTTCAACACCAAAGAAGCGTTGCTCTGTACATACTTAGAACCAACTGTCTCAAACATATCTTCAGTATCATCAGCAAAGATATGCTTGACCGAACGAAAACCTTCATCGAAAACGGCCCCTGCAACACTATATCCTTTCGACCTAAAATAACCTGAAAAGGACAATGCAGCCCCGCCAGACGAGCTTATCCAACGAAGCCTCGGACTTCGACTCCAAGAAGCAAAAGGATAGGTTTGGTCCACCCGCTCAGATTTAGGAGGATTAAGAACTGGGCACACTTGCGCACACGCACCGCACTCAATACATTGAGCTTCATCAACCACAGGCATTAGAAAGCCAAAACTATCGTACTGCAGCACAATTGCTGCCCGAGGGCAAACACCTACACATCCTCCGCAACCAAAACACTGATCAGACCCTGGCAGCCGCACCCGGTTCAAACCACTCTCACACTCACTAGCCCCACCCATAGCTCTCCGACCCCCGTAATACCATCCACACTCACGGCACTATTCTCGACTCGTACTAATTCAATACTCACCCCCCAAAACCCTGCCCTCGCCCGTGAATCACCGGGGACGGCACTTTCTGCTTCAGAAGCATGGGGGACGGCACTTTCTGCTTCACCGAAACACCAGCACCCCTCCGAACCCCTGTCAGGTCGCAATCTTCTTGCTTCGTCGCCCATCTCACCGCAAACAGATCTAGGCTCTACACTTGACGCCCACACCTCTTGACGCCCACGCCTCTTGACGGCCACACCTCCCATTGCTATACTGTGCTTAATGAGTATACACAGTATTCCATTGAGCAGACTTAAGAGGTGGCTTATGTATATCCATCTGTCTCAACAAGACGTGAGACCGCTGTATCAGCAGATAGTGGACCAGGTAAAGGTACTGATCATGGACGGCACCCTTTCGCCAGGCCAAGATCTGCCGTCTATACGGCAACTTGCTCAACAACTCCTAACCAGCGTAATAACTGTAAGGAGAGCATACGACGAGCTTGAACGCGAGGGCTACATATACACCCGGCCCGGGTTGGGTACGTTTGTATCTAACATAGCCGACGCTAAACTGGAAGAAATGAGGCAGAAACAGGCAAGTGAGTTGCTATGGGCCGCCATTCAGCAATGCCGGATTCTGGGCCTAGAAGACGAGGAAATAGAGACCATAACCGAGAGTCTCCTGGACCGACTTAAGGAGGATCGCCATGATAATAGAGGCTAGAAAACTTTGCAAAAAATACCCGAATTTTGAGTTAAGAGACGTAGACATTTCACTACCGGAAGGTTACGTCTTAGGACTGATTGGCCCTAACGGAGCAGGGAAAACTACTACAATAAAACTGCTAATGGACATAATTGGTCCCGATGCTGGTGAAATTGAAATATTCGGCATGCATTGGAACGAGGAAAACGAGGAGACCATAAAGCAGCGAATTGGGTACGTAGGTGAAGAACAACCATTTTACGACGACATGAGTGTAAAATGGACATCCAACTTCGTAAAACAATTCTACCCAAACTGGGATGAAGAGTTTTATTCAGACTTAATCAACCGGTTTGAAATAGACGAGGCAAAAAGAGTTGGTGACCTTTCAAAGGGCAACAGAGTTAGATTCGCTTTGGCTCTTGCTTTGGCACACCGACCGCATCTGCTCATATTAGACGAACCTACATCGGGACTAGACCCTATCATACGCCATGAGATACTCAAGATACTTGCAGAAACAATATCAGACGGCCGACGCTCTATACTCTTTTCGACCCACATAACAGAAGACCTCGATAAGATCGCCGATTACATTGTGCTTCTTAACGACGGCCAAGTGCTCCTTTCAGACGAAAAGGACACAATTGCCTCTCAAACCAAGAAGGTATACATGAGAAAAGATGAGTTTGAGCGCCTTCCCTTGGATCTGTTTATAGCTCACAACACAATCTCAAATGAGTGCGTAGCGGTAACTACAAGTTTCGATGAATTCAGGCAGGTTTACGAAAACATAACAGGCAACGAACCACGGGCATTTGGCATGACGTTGGATGAGGTAATGCTGGCATATGCGAAAGGGGAAGTGTAACATGCTATCTTTGGTCTACAAGGACTTTTACCAGACACGCAAAGTGCTCATCTTCTGTCTAGTAATATGGGCGGTTTTTCTCGGCATAGGAATGATAAACGGAGCAGAAGGAGGAGCGAGCCTCGTATACTCGTTCGGAATCATAATGGTTAACACTGTATTGACACGCATACTGTACAACGAAGATAGATACCAAGGCACATACTTCATGAAAACCTTGCCTATTAAGTCGTCGTTGATCGTGACCAGCAAATTCGTAGGCGGCTTCATACTCGTAGCTGGGTCCTCCCTCATGACGTGCCTAGCCGCATCTATAATATGCAGAATGGGGCTCCATGGACTCACCAGCAAAGACGTGGCAACCGCCACTTTAATGTCCTTTGCGTTCACGCTGGTTTTCTGCGGTGTTTTTCTCAGACTGTATTTCGCCTACGGTTACGCAAAGGTCGCCCAATACATGGTCTTGGCCACGATAGGCATAGTCATCATAGTGTCCGTAATAATATCTACATTGAAAGAACTGTCCACTGCCATGACCCTCACGGCAATCATGAACCAACCCTACTGGATTGCCATATTCCCCATAATAGGCATAATAGTCTACATTGAGTGCTGGCGCTCAGCACTCAGACGATTCAAATGAAGCACGGGGGACGGCACTTTTTGCTTCACTCTTTGCCTCACTTTTTGCTTCACAGGGACCCTCCGTACAGCTCCTTGGTAGGGTCCCTCAATGCAGTCAGTTCCTATACAGCACCTGTACAGCACCTGACTTTCTCTCACACACAGACAATGCGAACAGGCAGCGCATATTCTAACTGATGCCCTTCATTTTCCGCTCTATCCGACCCCCCAGGTAGCGTGCCAATCCGTTGATTACCAACACTACAATCACCAGCACAAAAGCAGTACCATCCGCTACTCGTCTCGCATCAGGCAACAGTCCTTCTGAATTCACCTTCCAGATGTGCACAGCAAGAGTCTCGGCAGGCCTCATGACGTTGAAAGGCGACGTAAACTCAAGTGGATTCAGGTTAGCCCAAGAAAGAGGGGGCGCTGACATTCCTGCAGTGTAAATGAGCACGGCAGCCTCACCAAAAACCCTTCCCGCAATAAGCAAAGTTCCCGTAATAAGGCCTGGTAAGGCACTCGGCACCACAACTCTGCACACGGTCTGCCACGTAGTTGCCCCAAGGGCAAGGCTCGCCTCCCTCAGTTCCATAGGCACCGCCCGCAGCGCGTCCAAAGAGACGCTTACCATTACCGGAAGTGTGAGTATGAAAAGGGCCACAGTACCTGCTAAGATACTATATCCCCACCCCACATAGGTAACAAAAATCAAAAGGCCGAAAAGTCCCACCACAATAGAAGGAAGGGACGCAAGGGTATCAACAGCCATATTGACGATAGAAGTCAAAGGACCCGGTCTAGCATACTCTGACAAATACACGGCACAACCCAAACCAATTGGCACCGTAAACAGCATGGAAAGAACCAGAAGGTACATGGAGTCAAAAATCTGCCACAGTATACCTCCTCCTGCCGCCAAGTTCTTGGATGGTGACGATATGAACTCCCAATCAAGAACCTCCCAGCCCGCCAAGCCTATGTATCCTATAAGAAACACGAGTGTGCAGAGCACAATTCCTGCGGCAGCATAAAAGATCACAGTAGCTATCTTATCAACCGTTCTACGTGTATCCGTTTTCTTATCCATGTTGCTATCCATCTTTCCGCCCTTTCCGCCTGTCATTCTTTTCATCCTTGCATCTGCTTTTGCGTCCTTCCCTGCGCCCATCCCCTTATTCACCCTCTCTAGCAGCGTGAGTTCCCGCCCCCTAGCGTGCTGCCCAACCAACTAACCCGGGCAGACATCGAGCCAGACACCTCGACCTCTGGGGCATGCCGTCGCCCCCTGGTAGAAACCTCGATGACCACAACCAAAGTGCCATCAACGCTGCAATCACAGCTTTGAACGCTTCGCTATAAGTTTGACTATACTCATGAAGAAAAGGGACAGAATCAGCAGAACCAGCGCCATAGACCACAAGGCACTATTCCAAAGCGACCCGTTCACAGTGTTCACCATATCCATAGTGATTCCGGTAGTAAGCGTAATACCCGGATCCAACAAAGACTTGGGAATTATAGGAACGTTACCTATTACCATCTGCACCGCAAGGGTTTCGCCAAATGCTCGTCCCATTGCCAGAACCACACCGGTAAGAATCCCAGGACCGGCAGCCGGAACAAAAACCTTGCTGATGACCTGCCATCTGGTAGCACCCAGAGAATACGCGGCTTCCCTGTAACTATTGGGCACTGCCTTCAGAGCGTCACATGCCACGCTCGTTATCGTTGGCAGAATCATGAGAGACAACACGATCCCGCCGGATAAGATACTGAACCCAAATCCTCCCAAGTGATTTCTGATAAGAGGAACAAGAACCGAAAGCCCGATCCACCCGTAGACCACGGAAGGGATTCCTACAAACAACTCGGTGCACGGTCTAAGAACCTTACCCCCAAACGACGGATTGATTTCACTTACAAATATGGCAGTCGCCACACCAAGGGGTACTGCGAATAACAAGGCCAGCATAGATACGGAGAATGAACCTGTTATAAATGGCAGTATCCCAAATGACGGCCCTCCTTGATCCAAAGGTCTATCGGGATACCAAATGGTCCCCAGAATGAAGTCTCTGATCGAAATCCCCGTACCTACAAACGTGGAAACACCCTTTTGCGAGATGAACAAGATCACACTTGCCGCTATCACCATTACCAGGACAACACAGACCAAGGTAGCTAGGCGCCCAATGGTTGCTTTTGTCTTGTTCCAGTACTGTGCCTCGTAGTCGCCACGCAAAACATCTCCAACCATCTCGTCAGCATCATTTAGCGGGTCATACGGGGCAACATCAAGGCTCTTTTCAAAACGAGAGCGCATGAGTTTTCGCCGCAATTCCTTCCACCTGCTCATGTCCCACACGCCTTTCACCCCTTGCGTTCAAACTTCCTATTCAGACTGCTCCCATACCATGCGCCCTACCGTCCTTGAGCCCTCTATTCCTCGCGGCTCACTTTCATCTCGGTTATTGGGATGTAACCGAGTTCGGACACAAGGTTATCCTGGACATCATCGCTCAACATGTACTCGATAAATGCCGCAGCAACCCCTTCAGGCTCCCCTAATGTGTACAGATGCTCATACGACCAGACCGGGTACTCCCCTGACGTTATGTTCTCAACAGTTGGCTCCTTGCCATCGAGTTTCAGCGTCTTTATGGAATCATCCACGTAAGAAAGGGCAAGATAACTCACTGTGCCCGGCGTTTCCGAGACAATTTTCTTTATGGCCCCTGAGGAGTCCTCAGTCATCCCTGCTTCCGCCTCTTCCTGCCCGTCAAGAGCATACTTTTTGAAGGTAGCCCGAGTTCCTGATGATTTCGGCCTGTTTACGACAATAATTGCTAGGTCCTGACCACCAACTTCAGACCAATTAGTCACCTTACCTGTAAAAATATCGATGAGCTGCTGCTTGTCAAGGTTATCCACAGATACTTCTGGATGTGCGACCACAGCAAAACCAACTACGCAGACTCTGTGATCCACCAGCTTCGACGCATCAATTCCGTCTTTCTCCTCGGCAAATATGTCCGACATTCCGATGTCTACCTGGCCTTCGGACACCTGGCTCAACCCTGTTCCACTTCCGCCGCCGTTTACTACTATCTTTGCATTGGGATGATCTACCATGAAGTCCTCAGCAGCCTGCTGAACAAGGGGCTGCAGAGCTGTCGCGCCGGATACTATTATGGAACCTGATATTTCAGATGTACCCCCGTTAGGCTGGTTTCCGCAACCCGTAAGGAGCAAGGCGAACACTAATCCCAGAACCAGATTGGTACCAACCACATGAAAGATCTTCGTAAGCCGCTTCGCAGGCCTTTCCTTTTTCCCAAAGTCCGCGTTGGCACAGACACGTCTTGCACAAACACTCGCATCTCTTACGCGCTTTCTGACAACACTCACAATCACGCACCTCCTCTTCTAAATTGCGTCCCTTGCAGACGCTCTTTTCATCTAGAAGTCTAGCGCCCAATTGTAAACTGCATGAGGCTTTCATGTAAAAAACAAGTTACGCATTTGTGAACACTTCTAGAGTTAGTGCAGTGGTAAAGCGGTGCAAGGTGGATTGCAGGCTGCCGCGTACAAGACCTTTGGCTTTCCTGTTTCATGGGTTGGAAATCTCGGTATAATGGTCATAGATACCACATGATCATGTGATGCATAGTTTGAGGCGATGTCCTTTGGCAAAAAGAATACTAATAGTAGATGACGAAGAAGCTATAGTTAGATTAGTTGCGTACCATCTCGAAAGAGACGGATACGACACTGTACCCTGTTACGACGGAGAAACCGCGCTGAGACTAATTAGGGAACACGACTTCGACCTAGTTATACTCGACATAATGCTTCCTGAGTTCTCAGGATGGGACGTCCTTAGAGTTGCACGAAGCGAGGGAAAATCCTTCCCTGTGATCTTTCTGAGCGCAAGAGATGAGGAAGTTGACCGCGTTGCAGGTCTTGAACTAGGCGCCGACGACTACGTCACAAAGCCATTTTCACCTCGCGAACTAGTAGCGCGGGTAAGAGCCCAGTTAAGACGCATGGATATGGCTGCTTCAGAAGCAGAAAAGGGCGAAAAACTGCCAGAAGAACCGTCTCAACCAAGTTACATCGACTCTAGCGCCTGTCCTTCTGAGATTGGGCCCAAGCCACCACTAACACTAGGTGAGGACATAAGTGTAGGTTACATTATAGCTAATACGCATACCAGAGAGGTCTACATATCCGATAAACCCGTCGACCTTACGGCAAAAGAGTTCGACTTGCTAGTATACATGATGGATCAGCCGAGGAGAGTATTCACTAGGGGAAACTTATTATCCGGAGTATGGGGTTATGATTTCGAAGGCGATACACGTACGGTTGATGTTCACATATCCAGATTGCGACAGAAAATAGACCCCCTAATTCACGAGGTCGCCAGAACCCAAGGGATAGACTGCCCTGAGTCCTTTCTGGAAACGGTTAGAGGAGTTGGCTACCGATTAGTATCCGGTAGTGACTATGGCGCAGATACCTAGAACGAGACAGGCTGACCCGAGGACTTTACAGACGACAGACCAAGGTCAGCGATTTGGGGATAAGGAGGCAAGATACGTGCAACGACGCCTTATGCGCTCCTTACTTCTAACTGCATGCATAGCCATGCTAATCCTAGGAACCTTTCTCGTGTTCTTTGCCCGGCATCAGTATATCAAAGACGCCGAGACCCAAGCGTTGAACCAGGCGAAAGTCTTTCGGAATTATCTGCTCAGTGCCTATGAAGACCTTGCGCGCTACCAAGAACAAGGCGTCTCGGGATACCCCACCGCCGAAGCCGAGGAGATTATGCAAGACTTGGCGAGCCTGAGCAAAGAAACTGGGTTACGCATAACACTCATGGACTCGAAAGGCGTAGTGTTTGCTGATACAGGACTTACTAACGCTGAGTTCGATTATGAACATCTAGGCAGCCATAACACACGGCCCGAAGTCGTTCAGGCCATTTCCGAGGGTGTTGGAATTGCCATAAGGTATTCAGAGACCTTAGGAGCAGACATGATGTATTGCGCCCTGCCTGTCAGGGACGATGAAAACCGAACGCTCGGCGTATTAAGAGTCTCTTACCCCCTCAACCTGATAGAAAAGGAACTCAGCCGCAATTGGCCGCTTTTTGCCGGAGTCATAATAACCGCTCTGACGGTAGCATTCATCGCAGCTCTCATTCAGAGCAAGAACCTGTCGAGACCCATCGAACTTATGTCTCAAATGTCTGCTGAGATGGCAAAAGGGAGTTTCGACAGGTATTCGGTACCCAAGACCGGAACCGAACTCGACGAGCTGGCCGAGATGATGAATTCTCTGGCCTCGTCTCTCGACCTTTACATCTCAGAACTAACAAAATCGAACACTAAGATGAAGACCATCCTAGATACCTCCATTTCGGGTATCCTCCTTGTCACCCCAGACGGCAAAATATCTTCTATGAACCCCTCTGCCTCGAGAATACTCGGGTACCCCAATGATCTTGCGGAAGGGATGCCGCTTCATGCGGTCGTTAGAAACCTTGATATCTGCAATTTGTTTGAAGATGCGCTCAGAGAATCTAGTATTGAGAAAAAGGAAGTAAGACTCTACTACCCTTCGGAAATTACCCTTGAAGTAACCGCTTTGCCGCTTGCAGGGGAAAACCCCGCCTCTTATGAGATAGCATCCACTGCAAATCATGGTGAAGCCGATTCACCTTCTGCTGATTATATGCTCCCTGAAAAAGCAAACGGCCGGGTTCCTGAAGGGGTCCTCATCATCCTTTATGATCTTACAGAACTTCGGCGCCTTGAGACTACTAGGAGCGATTTTATCCAAAACATATCCCATGAGCTCCGTACGCCGATTACCATAATTAAAGGGTTTGCGGAAACCCTTGCGGAAGCTCCGCCGGAAGACAAGAAGACGATTCAGGAAATGTCGAGCTTCATTACAAAAGAGGTATCTAGGCTGTCCACTTTGGTTGAAGACCTCCTTGATCTGGCCAATCTAGAATCCGGGAGTGTACGATTTGAGCCAATCTGGCTTGATGCCACGGCTATCGTACAGGAAACAATAAAAAAGATGGAGCCTATCGCCGCGGAGAAAGAGCAGACCATCCTGTTCGAGCCTGTGTTGGTCGCAGACTCTGGGCCTGGTTACGAGTCCGGCAAGATACCGGTGAGGTCAGTTAAGGTATATGCAGATCCCTCCATGTTCGACACGGTCTTAGCAAACCTTCTCGACAATGCAATCAAATACTCGGGCCATGGCTCCGACATTGCTGTTTCACTGCACGAGTTAAGGGCCGTAGAGGGCAAGATTTCAGAGCCGCCCGCCACCCCTAAGCAAGAAGGTACTTGCCTTCCGTATTCATGGCAGGACCTTTCAGCAGCCAATCAGTTCGCCCGGGAGGTAGGGCGAGGAGGGGTAGTCCTAGTTGTTTCTGACACAGGCCCTGGCATACCTTCGGAGGATCTGCCCCGGATCTTCGAGAGATTCTACCGTTCATCCAAAGACAGAAGCCGCGCCCGCGGCGGTAGTGGACTTGGGTTGTCTCTGGTCAAACACTGCGCAAACATGCACGGAGGAAAAGCATGGGCCCAAAGTAATCCTGGAGAGCGGACATCCTTCTTCGTGTGGTTTCCCGATCCCTACAATTGAACGGATATGGGGATGCACACTATGCGGAAAGTTTCGTTTGTGATTTCGGCAGCCTCTTCATTGGCGTCTTCGCTCCACGCACGAATCAGGTTTTCGTATTCTATGGGTTTAGGTCTTTTCTCTCACCGGTAATAGCGTAAATGACCCACTCGCCGATGTTCGTCGCATGATCAGCAACCCTTTCCAAGTGTGACGCCACCATGAGAAACTCTGTGGACTGCTGAATTGTTCTAGGATCCGACATCATAAAGACGAGCAGCTCTCTAAATACCTGGTTAAACAGGCTATCTACTTCATCATCCATGTTTATGAGCTCGTCTAGATTCTCGATGTCACGGCTGCTAAATGCGTCCAAACTCTTGCGCAGCATATCCTGGGCGATTCGTGCCATCCTTGGTATATCAATCAGAGGTTTGATATATGTCTGACCGGCAAGGCGCAGAGCAACTTTTGAGATATCAACAGCATGGTCCGCCACTCTTTCGAGGTCAGTAACTATTTTGAGGACAGTGCCGATTCTCCTCAAATCGCTCGCCATTGGCTGCTGAAGAGCAATAATGCCTAGACTGCGGTTTTCAAGGTCAAGTGTCAGATCGTCGATAATGTCATCATAATCTATTACCCCTTGAGCCATCTCCAGATCATGGGTCTTCAGGGCCGTAACAGCCTTAGCCAGGCTCTCTTCGGCCATTACGCCTAGCCGAGAAAGGTCCTGTTCAAGAAGCTCGAGATTGGCATGAAAACTGCTTCTTGGTCCGATGCCCTCTTTCTTGATTCCTCCGAGCCTGTACTGGTCTTGATTATCTGTCATACCCAAATCTCCTTTCCTCCTATCCAAACCTACCTGTGATATAGTCTTCTGTTTCCTTTCTAGAAGGTTTCGTAAATATCTTCTCGGTAGCGTCATACTCAATAAGCGATCCTGATAGGAAAAAAGCAGTAAAATCTGATATCCTAGCAGCCTGCTGCATATTGTGTGTTACAATTACTACTGTATACTTCTTCGATAGAGATGATATTAGATCTTCAACCTTTGTAGTTGATATTGGGTCCAAAGATGCAGCGGGCTCATCCATGAGAAGAACGGATGGATTTACAGCGAGAGCCCGAGCTATGCAGAGCCGCTGCTGCTGACCTCCTGAAAGCGCTAATGCAGGTGAATTTAGCCGATTTCTGACCTCGTCCCAAAGTGCTGCCTCTTTGAGGCTTTTCTCCACTATTCGGTCAAGTTTGGCCTTATCTTTCATCCCAAGGCATTTTGGACCAAACGCCACGTTCTCCCATATGCTCTTCGGGAACGGATTAGGCCGCTGCCAAACCATTCCAACCCTTTTTCTGAGCTCAACCACATCGGTATCAGGCGAATATGCGTCAAATCCATCTATCAGAACCTGTCCTTCTACTCTAACACCCGGAATCAAATCATTCATTCTGTTCAAAGAACGCAGAAAAGTGGACTTGCCGCAGCCAGATGGACCAATAATTGCCACTACCGATTTTTCGGGAATAGTAATAGAAACGTGCTTCACTGCGGGATTCTGACCGTAGAACACAGAAAGGTCCACTACCCTTATTTTCTCGCGATGGGCATCGCTCACTTCTGAAGCCAGTCTCTCGCGCGGGACGACTGCCGGTATACCGGATACCATGGGTCTCACCTCATTCAACTAGGTCGTCACCATGACGTTAACGCGAAACATTAACAGCCACATCACACACTTGTAAAGCACACGTAAATTCTCTGAAACGCAGGGTCGGTTCTCCTGCTTCATCTACCAGCAACAGTCAAAGATGAAGCAGGAGAACCGACCCCATGCTCAGAAACAATCCCAGCGGTATACTGTCAGTCGCCTTCATGCGACCCAAAAGTATCAGAGGGATCGAGTAGGCAGACGCCAAAAGAAACGCAAGCTCCAAGGCAGATAAGACACGAAATATACCCAGGTAAAAACCGATTACACCAGCCATTTTTATGTCTCCGCCGCCTAGTGACCCGGGCACAAAAAGAGTGGCAACGTAAAGCAGCCCAAAACTCAACAGGGCTCCCAATAAGCCCTCAGAAAAACGACCCACTATGCTTGCGCTTGGCTCTCCAATAGCGCATAGGCCAAACCGTCCGCCATAGCCAGGAGATACAGTGCATAGTTTTGTGGGAATTGTAGCAACGAGTGTAGATAGCAGAACCTTGTCGGGCAAAACACGGTAACACACATCCAGCCCTGAGAGAATGCCCAGGTGGACAACAACTACAGTGTGAGAAACTCCGGGAAGACCAAACCCAAACCGCAGATACACTATCAAGGCGCCGGCTATGCAAAACAGAAGTGCTGATACACAGCCGCCTAGTTTTCGTTTCGTTGTCAGAACGCATACCGCCTCTTACACCACCGCCCGGCTGTTCCATTATATTCCATCCAGGCTTGTCTGTCATCAAGAATCTTGCCATCGAAAATGGTCAGGCCATATCTCGAAAATCCGTCCCGAAGCTATCATTGGCGCTATTACGTCAACAACCTCCGGAGCATACTTGGTTCCACTACCTCCTTTTATCTCATCCAGCGTCTCTTCGTCAGTTCGTGCCGGTCTGTAAGGACGGTGAGACAACATGGCTTCAACCACGTCACATACACCTAAAACCCGGATTTCAGGAGTCAACTCGTCGCCGCTAATCCCGTCAGGATATCCCGAGCCATCTAGCCGTTCGTGGTGATGCAGAGCCATTTCAGCGGTAGGCCACGGCAATTGTGTGTCTTTGAGTATCTCATATCCCCGCTGGGGATGCGTCCGCATTAGATCCCATTCTTCTTTGCCAAGCTCACCCGGTCTGCTGAGGAGACTTTCCGGTATTGAGATCTTGCCAATGTCATGCAACAGCCCTCCGATATATAAACCCTCAACAATATTCTCGGGGAGCCCCAGTTGTTTCCCCACTTCGCGCGCCAAAACGGCTACGCGCCGCTGGTGGTCAGCGGTGTATGGATCACGAGAGCCTACAGCCCTAGAAACCGTTTCGACCAGATCGAAGAAAGCAGTCTTTAGATTCCTGTCGGCAATTCGACTCTCACGCTTCATCTTGGCTGTATCGAGTTCACGCGTTATAGCAGGGTAGAGTCGATTTAGGTTCTGCTTTAGTACATAATCGCAGACCCCTGATCTCATCAATGAAACAGCGGTTTCTTCGCCTATCGCTCCAGATACCACTATAAACGGAATGTCTGGATCGTACTGCCTGGACAGTTCCAGAGCTCGCACCGCATCAAACTGGGGCAAATTGTAATCTGATATGACTACATCCCAATCTTGGGTATCTAGAGCGCGGATCATTTCTGTTTCTTTGTCTACCCGCTCAAACGTGACGTCAAAACCATTTCGCCTTAATCCCCTTATGAGGAGAAGAGCATCATCGTCTGAATCCTCAACAAGAAGCAACTTAAGCGGAATTCTTCTTCCTTCCATTTGATTCCCTCCCCGGCTCCGAGAGAGTAAAGAAAAAAGTTGCTCCCGCACCAGGTACTCCCTCTGCCCAAATCCTACCACCATGACGGTATATTATCCTTGCAACAGTAGCCAATCCGATGCCCGTTCCTTCAAACTCTTCACCGTGCAGTCTCTGGAAAGGCATAAACAGCTTATCGGCGTATCGCATATCAAATCCAACCCCGTTGTCTCGCACAAAATACACAGTCTCCCCATTCTGCCCAATGGCACCGAATTCTATGACTGCCTGATCCTTGCCAACAGTAAACTTCCATGAATTACCTAACAGGTTATCCAAAACTATCCTCACAAGATCCACATCACATTCTGCTACCAGACCATCAGCTATCTTGACCTCAACACTCCGATCGGGCTGCCTTTGTGACAATTCCTCGATGACTTCTCGCGCAAGTGTACTCAGATCTACCATCCCGACATACAGATCCCTTTGAGAAAGCCGCGAGAGACTCAAAAGACCATCAATGAGTTGCGCCATTCTTTCGGCAGATCTCCGCACACGGTTCAGATAATCCATACCGACTTCGTCCAATCGATCGCCATAGTCCTCAATTAGAGCTTCCGCAAACCCATGGATAGCCCTAAGAGGCGCCCTCAAATCGTGAGAAACAGAATAGCTAAAGGCTTCAAGCTCTCTATTAGCCATCTCAAGTTCCCTGCGAGCTTTTGTATCGGTTATGTCTGAAATCGTGAACATGGTCGCCTTCGTCCCGTTGTAGTCTATAACCACATTGCTGATCAAAGCGTAAAGAGGCGCGCCATCTTTGCGGATAAGTGTTATTTCATAGATCACGGGTTCATCCTTGCCTTCTTGTCTTCTTTTCGCACGCGTGAGGACGAGATCGCGTTCTTCGGGCGCTATTATCTGGGCTATTGGAAGGCCTATGACTTCATCTGCCGTATATCCCAGCATCTCAACTAACACTGGATTAGCATATACTGTTTTGTTATCCTGATGAATCCCTATGCCCACCAGTGCATTTTCGACCAGGGTTCTGTATCTTTCTTCTGATAGGCGGAGGTTTTCGGCGATTTCCATGTATGAAGTCATGTCGTGCGCTGTCACCACAACGCCCACGGGAACCTCATCACGTTCTGCAAGAGAAGCAGAGAAAAGAACAGGTACAGTTTTGCCATCTTTTGCTACATAAAGCACATTGATATCTTTTATCTTCTTGTGAGAAATAAGGGTACTGATAAACGATTGCTCATCCAAGCCCTGCGGACCTGGTCCTGTAAAAAGAGAATGAAGAGTGCGCCCATACATTTCCCGTACGCTGTAACCCAACATTTCTGTTGTAGCCTGATTTGCAAATACTATTCTGCCGGTCATGTCCACAAGCATCAAGGAATCACCCATGGTGGACAATATCTCTGATGTCACATAGATAGGCGTAAGGGTAAGGATCCCGTACCGCTCGACGACATAGGCAAGTCCGCCCGCCCAAACAAGGGCCATCACATTGCCCATCGGAGGTAAAGTATATGTCTCTAAAGCCGGAAGTACTGTGTCGGTCAGAAAACCCAGTGGAAGGGCAATGAGCATAGTCACACAGGATATGTATGCACCTTTTTTCTTGCGGAGATCATTGCTATTCCTTAATATGTCAAGAGACAAGTAGGCACACAAAAGAACAAAAAACGCATAGTACAAAGAAAAGGCTAACGATACCACAGACTTAGACCAACCTACAGCCCAACCGTACGGCCGTTCGATAAAATCGACGATCAGATTTCCCGCAAACTGCTGGTAGATAAAGTAGATGGACATGAGCGCCGAGCCCGCGTAGATCCAGAACTTTCTAGGCCACCAGCCTTTATCGGCAAAACATATATAAAACCACAGACCAAAGACGGGGAAGGTACACCAGCCCACCGAACTAACGTTAACCCAAAATCTAGCTTGGGCGACCGATGCTGCATTCTGAAGGAACATCTGCCCCAAACTAAATACCGCAAACGACACGAAAATACAGGCGCACAATCGGTTTAATGCCGCCTTGGGGTTTTTCCGCAGAATATAAAATATGAGACCCGTGTAAATCACAAGGGCGGAGAAATTCACAACAATGTTGAGCAATCTTGCGATTGGCACTGCCTGCAATCTCCTTTTTCTCCCGCTAGACTGATAATCTGGATCGTATCTCACTGGATCGTATCTCAGACGATGAAGAAGGAACGCATCCTAATTGCATGCCAGCGTCAACTGTCAGAAAAGTACCCATTGTTGGTTTTGGGATTTCGTAACAGACTATCGACCACACCGGTCAGCAAGCAACACCCAGCATCCTTCAAGTGGTGCTGGGAAAACCGCCTCACATGAAAACAACAAGGACCCTCATCTCGCTTCAATGATACCACAGCATCAAGGGTCCTGTCCTATTACTTGTCTTCTTAGAACTCTATGGTAGCTACCTCAGAGCAACAAGCGCGCTTCATATTTCATGCTAGTCCTTTATTCTGTACCCTTGAGGAGGGTTTGCTCCAAGCAAATGCTTGACGAAGTAATCCCACCTTTTCCTTGTGATATACGGGTGGTAACCAGCAGAATGATACCCATTGGGCAGAATCAAGAAATCGAAATCCTTATTCGCCTTGATGAGCGCATCGACAAGCTGCAGTGAGGCAGCGGGGGGCACGTTCTCGTCCATTTCTCCATGCATAATGAGTAGATGCCCTTTGAGGTTCGCAGCTAGCGTAGGATTGGCCTGTTCCTCGTAGTGCGGTCCAACAGGTAGTCCCATATACCTCTCTATCCAACTTGCTTTATCTGTCCTATGGTCGTGGTTTCCTGCCCAGACTACTGCAACCTTGAAGAAATCCGGATGCTCGAGTATTGCACGCCCGGCAGCATATCCTCCTGCCGAACCACCGTATATGCCAACGCGGCTCAGATCCATGTGTGGATACCTGTCAGCCAGTTGTCTGAAGGCTGCAATATGATCGGGCATTCCCGCATCG
>Ga0255345_1002852_pt1 | contig 21106 bp, 22 predicted proteins | sample wastewater_treat_6_FD_192415 | JGI IMG/M metagenome (GOLD analysis project Ga0255345, IMG submission 192415) | Wastewater microbial communities from Lulu Island WWTP, Vancouver, Canada - plant20 | ecosystem: Engineered > WWTP > Wastewater > Unclassified | place: Canada: Vancouver, British...
AGATGTAGGACCAATATGCAGAGTATGGCCATGGCTTCCGGCAGGCCATAAGGCGCTGACATTACCGTTACCCCTTTTAAACAGAAGACTATTAGAAACCCTATGACAGCATAGGGCAGCATTCTGCCTAAGTACAGCACAAAGGCAGGAGTGGGCTTATTCGGCGGAAAGATCAAAAAAGGCAGTACCCTCGTGGTTGCAGTCCCTACAACCAATGCGGCGATTGTAATTAGAGTTTGGACGGGAGTCAGCATCATGATCTTCCCTCCTTTTCTATCCGCTTCCGAAAAACCGTAAGAAGGAAGAGGATCAAAACCATAGCAGGAATAAGAAAGTTATCCTGTCCTAAAATCAAAAGGCAGACCAAGGCAGCGCCCAGGCCGATCAAGGCCGGAACGTGGTTTTTTGTATCTTTCCACTGATCGATGAAAATAACGGTGAAAAGGGCTGTCAGCACAAAGTCCAGCCCTTTTGTGTTAAAGCATAAGGCGGCGCCGAGGATGCTTCCCAAAACCGAGCCGGCTACCCAATAACCGTGGTTGAGCAGGGTAACGAAAAAGTGAAACCATCTTGCCTCAACACCTTCGGGAGCTTCCATGGTACTTAATATAGAAAATGTCTCGTCAGTGAGTCCAAAAATAAGATACGGCTTCAAACGCCCGGCTCCCTTGTAGCGTTCCAGCATGGAAATACCGTAGAAGAGATGTCTGGCATTGACCATCAACGTTAGAAAAAGCGTGTACAACGGATTGAAAGCCGATGTCAATAATGCAATTGCCACATATTGGATAGATCCGGCGAAAATTAAAAAACTCATGAGAGAGATCCATCCAAGACCGTATCCGATTCTATTCATCAGTATTCCATATCCCATTCCTAAAAACAGATACCCTGTAAGTACGGGTATCGTTATCGGAAATGCGGCCTTTAAAGCTTTGAATTTTGTGCCGGCTGTTTCGGGTTGCTCATTTATTTCGCTATAATTCTTATTCTTGCTCTTTTTCGACATAGAGTTGTTAACCTTGCATTGTGGCTGCGGCATTATGGTGCGGCCGGTATAGTATATTGGATTTATCTGACCTGGTTCTGAGCGCTCTCCTTTAAAATGACATCATGTGCACCGCCCTCCACTATGCTGGTAGCTGATACCAGGGTGAGCTTTGCATTTTTCTGAAGCTCGGGAATGGAAAGTGCTCCGCAATTGCACATTGTGGCCCTCACCTTGTTCAGTGACAGAGTCACGTTGTCTTTAAGGCTGCCGGCGTAAGGGACATAGGAATCCACGCCCTCTTCGAAGGAGAGCTTCCCTTCGCCTCCCATGTCATAGCGCTGCCAGTTTCTTGCCCTGTTGCTTCCTTCGCCCCAGTACTCCTTGACATAATTCCCATTGATATTCAGCTTGCTTGTGGGGCTTTCATCGAATCGTGCGAAATATCTGCCAAGCATGAGAAAGTCGGCCCCCATGGCCAAAGCCAAGGCCATGTGATAATCGTATACAATGCCGCCGTCGGAACAGATGGGAATATATACTCCCGTCTCGGCAAAATAGGCATTTCTTGCCTCTGCCACCTCAATTAGGGCGGTGGCCTGGCCTCTGCCTATGCCCTTTTGTTCCCGGGTGATGCAGATCGAACCGCCGCCGATCCCTACTTTGATAAAATCCGCTCCTGCTTCGGCCAGGAACAGGAAGCTTTCCTTGTCCACCACATTCCCGGCGCCGACCTTGACATCGTCTCCGTATTTATTCCGGATATATTGCAGTGTTTGCTCCTGCCATTCTGAAAAGCCTTCGGAAGAATCTATGCACAATACGTCGGCGCCTGCATCCAAAAGGGCCGGCACTCTTTCTTCGTAATCCCTGGTATTGATCCCCGCCCCTACCAGGTATCTTTTATGCTCATCTAAAATTTCAAGAGGGTTGTCCTTGTGAGATTCATAGTCCTTGCGAAAAACAAAATGCGTCAGCCTGCCGTTTTTGTCCACAATAGGCAGCGCATTGAGCTTATTATCCCAGAGCATGTCGTTGGCTTCGGAAAGGCTGATCCCCTCCCTTGCATAAATCAATGAAGATAAAGGAGTCATAAAGGTTTCCACTTTAGTATCCAAGGACATTCTGCTGACGCGATAGTCTCTGCTTGTCACTATGCCTAAAACCTTGCCTTCCGAAGTCCCGTCGTCAGTCACAGCAACGGTGGAATGCCCGGTTCTCTCTTTGAGGGAAAGGATGTCCGCCAGGGTTTGACCCGGCCTTATATTGGAATCGCTGGTTACAAAGCCTGCTTTATGACTCTTGACTCTGGCCACCATGGCCACTTCATTTTCGATAGGCTGGGAGGCGAAAATGAAAGAAAGCCCGCCTTCTTTTGCCAGGGCAACAGCCATGCGGTCATCCGATACGGATTGCATAATAGCTGATACAAGTGGGCTATTCAAGCAAATCGCCGGTTTTTCCCCTTCCCGGTATTTTGTTATAGGTGTCCTCAGGCTCACATTGTCCGGCCGGCATTCCGCCGAAGAATAACCCGGCACCAGAAGATACTCGCTGAAAGTTCTTGAAGGTTCTTCAAAATATATGGCCATTATGATACTTCCTTTCCATATTCAATCAATGCTGCGCCTTTTTCATCCAAGTTTGCCTAATATAATACAACAGAACATATCGTTAGGCAACGAATTTATTCGCCGAGGTATTCTTCGAGGGTCAGACCTTTCGTGTAAATTTCGACGGCTATAGGTTCCCCTACATAACGGATATGCCAAGGCTCGTAAAGATAGCCTGTTACATCCTCTTTGCCTTCGGGGAATCGGATAATGAAACCGAAATTGTGGGCATTCTCGGCCAGCCAGATCCCTTCCTTAGTCTTGCCGAATCTATCGGTGAGCGCATAGTCTACCGAAGACGCGCTGACATCCACTGCAAGCCCGCTCTGATGCTCGCTTTGGCCGGGCTTTGCGCTGAATCTTGAGGCCGCGGCCTCCCCTTCGTTTGCCACATAATTATTCCAAAGCGTTTGTTGAAAACCATAGGAACGGTATGCGGTAGTCATTACGATTTTTAATCCTTCTTCCGCAGCGGCCTCGACCAGCTTGTGAAACTGATCCGCCGCTTCCTTCCTCATATACCTGCCTGCTTCGCCGCGATCGGAGGCGTAATACTTAATTGAAGAAAGGTCATCGGGTTTGTAGCTTTTGTCCACGGGATTCTGCTTGTTTATCAGTATCAAAAGTCCCTTTTCTTCCGCCTCCCTGCGCTGCTCTTCCGTAGCCTCGCAGCGATCTGCAGCATCATGCCCCGGGGATTCCTCATTTTCCGAGCCGCCGCCGGGCACTCCGCCCGCAGCGCCGTCTTTTCGGCCCTCGTTATCGCGGAAGCTGCCCGGGCTGTTCCTTCCATTCAATAATTTTATGAACCATTCAATAAGCAGGCTTTTTTCTCCTTCTGTAATAAGTATAACCGTCGGGCCGTCAGCACCGCCTATTATGCCCATCTGAGGCTGCCGATCCAGGGCGGCGCCGATGAAGACAGTGGACTGGAGCAATATCAAGGCGATCAATACTGCTATTCTCAGGCTCTTTACATCACCAATTACTTTCTTAAAATTTTCAATCATCATAATAGCTTAGTTTATCCTATTTCCCGCTTTGGCACAACATACATGATAAGTTTTGTACAGCTGAATCAGTCTTTATTTCAATGACAAAAAGGACACCGGTTCGCGATGTCCTTTCATTGTACTTGTATCATGCCGCTTCGGCTATGCTGCTCTTGGCTTACATCATGCCCATTCCGCCGCCGCCCATGGGAGGCATCGGAGGCGTGTCTTCCTTGATATCGACTACGCCGGCCTCGGTGGTGAGGAGCATGGCGGATACTGAAGCCGCATTCTGCAGGGCGGATCTGGTGACCTTTGCGGGATCTACGATACCGGCCTTCATCATATCCTCATATTTTTCGCTGATGACATTGAATCCGATGCCCGGATTTTCGCCCTTGATCTTGGCTACAACTACCGAGCCTTCCATGCCTGCATTTTCTGCAATCAACCTTACCGGTTCTTCCAGAGCTCTCATTATAATGCCGGCCCCGGTCTTCGTATCGCCGGAAAGCCCATCCACATATTTGGCAACTGAGGGGATAACGTTTACAAAAGCAACACCGCCTCCGGAGACGATCCCTTCTTCCACAGCAGCTCTAGTTGCATTAAGTGCGTCTTCGATCCTGAGCTTTCTTTCCTTGAGCTCTGTCTCCGTTGCTGCTCCTACCTGGATCACGGCTACGCCGCCTGACAGCTTGGCAAGTCTTTCCTGGAGCTTTTCACGATCAAAATCGGATGTGGTTTCTTCGATCTGTACCTTAATCTGGGCGATCCTGGCTTTGATGTCTGCCGGGTCTCCCGCACCGTCAACGATCACTGTGTTTTCCTTATTGACTTTAACGGTTGCTGCAGTGCCCAGCATATCCAGAGTAGCTTCTTTCAGATCATAGCCTAACTCATCCGAGATCACGGTGCCGCCGGTAAGGGTGGCAATATCGGCCATCATGGCCTTCCTTCTGTCGCCGAAGCCCGGGGCCTTGACAGCTACGCACTCAAAGGTGCCTCTCAGCTTATTGACAACGATGGTAGCCAGTGCTTCCCCTTCCACATCCTCTGCAACTATGAGGAGCTTCCTGCCTTGCTGAACTATCTGCTCCAATATGGGCAGCAGATCCTGGATATTGGTGATTTTCTTGTCGGTCAGTAAAATATATGGATTTGACAGAACAGCTTCCATCTTTTCAGCATCTGTGACCATGTAAGCAGACAGGTAGCCTCTGTCGAACTGCATGCCTTCCACTACTTCCAGTGTGGTGCCCATAGATTTGGATTCCTCTACGGTAATGACGCCGTCGGTGCCTACCTTTTCCATGGCATCGGCGATAAGGTTCCCGATTTCTTCTTCTCCTGCGGAAATGGAGGCGACCTGTGCGATATCATGCTTTCCTTCAACGGGGATGGAAATGCCTTTGATTTCCTCTACGGCTACATCTACGGCTCCCTGGATACCCTTTTTCAGTATCATCGGATTTGCACCGGCAGCAACATTTTTAAATCCCTCTCTGATAATGGCCTGAGCAAGCAGGGTAGCTGTTGTCGTTCCGTCACCGGCCACATCGTTGGTCTTGGTGGCGACTTCTTTGACAAGCTGTGCTCCCATATTTTCAAAAGCATCTTCCAGCTCTATTTCTTTTGCAATGGTCACGCCGTCATTTGTAATGACCGGGCTTCCGTATTTTTTATCAAGCAGTACGTTCCTGCCCTTTGGTCCCAGGGTGATTTTAACTGTGTCTGCCAGCTTATCGACTCCGGTCAGCAGCTTTTTTCTGGCTTCCTCGCCATAATTGATTTCCTTTGCCATCTTCTATCTTCCTTTCTTTTCCAATATGTTTTATGGGTTATACGACTGCAAGAATATCTCTCTGTGATACGATGGTATATTCCTCACCGTCGTATTTGATTTCGGTGCCGGAATATTTCGAGAAGATCACGATATCTCCTACTTTTACTTCCATTTTGACTTCTTTCCCGTCAACGGTGCCGCCTGGGCCTACTGCCATGACTTCAGCCATCTGGGGCTGCTCTTTTGCCTGTCCGGGGAGCACGATGCCGCTCTTGGTTTTCTCCTCCGCCTCCAATCGCTTGATGACAACTCTGTCGCCCAAAGGTTTGATGTTCATTCTCAAATCTCCTTCCGTCTTGATTATATTAATTTTTTATTGATATTGTTAGCACTCATTAGTATGGAGTGCTAACAATAATCTAATATACTCTCCAAGGATTGTCAATAGTTTTTCCAAGATTTTTTATTTTTAGACCGGCTCAACAATAATTTGAAAGGACAGGTCATATAAAGCAGTTATTTTATACCCCTGATATCGATATCAACAGCCATTATATTGAACGCCGTCATTGCCTCTACCTGCTTAGATATCTTGTTCTGAAGCTCTTTTGCCACATCGATGATCATAACTCCGTATTTCATAAGCACAAAAACGACGATCCTGACTCCGTCTTCGCTGCTTTCAACGTTCACCCTCAGTACAGTGACCACCCCCGGCACCTGTCCGCTTATATAAATGGCGATGTCTGTTATTACCTTATCCGAAAGATCATAGTCTCCCAGATAACTGTAAGTCGGCCTTACGACAGTCTTCTCCGCATAAGTGGTCTTCCCTCCACGGATTCTGAATATGCGCAGGGGATCCAGAAAATAACCGGAAAACTGCCTCTTTATCTGAAAGGTCGGCGCCGGTATAACATGCTTGCCCAGCTCTCTCCGCTGCTTCTTAGCTGCCTCTCTCTGTCCTTCTGTGGTGATCTCCTCTATAGAGATCATCCTGTCGAGCTCAGGAAGGTCAAGCCGCCTTCTGATTTTGTCCACCATATCCTCTGATGTCCCCAGTATGAGTACCCCCGGAGGGTCTGCTTCCTTTATCTTGTCCCGTACTTGACGACAGTGTTCGTCGTCGGTGAAAAGCGCGGTTTTGATAGCTTTGATTCTTGTATTCTGCCGCTTTGCCGAAACCCCAGCCATGACTCTGTTCCCATAGATAAACAAGCCGTCATCTATGATAGCCTCAAGATCCAGCTCTTTACATAGGCTCATAGCCTGATAGCTTTTGCCTGTTCCGCTCTTCCCGTATAATCCGTAAACTTTCATATAAATACACCCTTAAAATTGTTGTTGCATGGAGTTTATTCTGCTATAATACTCTTGTTCGGCTTTTTAATTCGACGGACAATACATAAAGGAGGATTTAACCATGGCTTATGTTATCAATGATTCCTGCATCGCCTGCGGAGCTTGCGCTCCCGAGTGTCCCACAGAAGCGATATCGGAAGGTGATCCCATTTATATCATCGACCCTGACAAATGTATCGACTGCGGTGCTTGCGCGGATGTATGCCCTACAGACTCTCCTAATCCGGAATAGGCTGTAGTCATATAAGAGTTAATAACCGTTTCCTGCGAAACGGTTATTTTCGTTTATTCATAATGTGATTTTTCTCACCCGCATGCCATGCCGTTTTGTCTCACGGCTGATCCCGGTGGCTGATATAGTATGCCAGCGCATTAAGGCTGTCGCTTAAATGAACGTTTTCCAACACAACGCTATCATCTACCTCGATATCTGCGGGTGCAAAGTTCCATATGCCTTTCACTTTTCCTTCAGCCAGTTTGTCCGCAACATCCTGTGCACTGCTTTTCGTAGTGCAGATTATGCCGATATCCACTTCATTTTCCTTAAGGTATTTCTCAAGCAGCTCATAATCCTGGACTTCGATATCATTGATCCTGATCCCGATGAGCTTGGGGTTCACATCGAACATCGCAACTATTTTGAATCCCCTTTTATAATAGGTTGCATAATTTGCTATAGCCTGCCCCAAATTGCCGCAACCGATTATTACCATGCAATACTCTCTATCCAATCCTAAGATCAGACCGATCTGGGTGAAAAGGCTTTGAACGTTGTAACCGTAGCCTTGCTGGCCAAAGCCTCCAAAGTTGTTGAAGTCCTGCCGTATCTGAGATGCTGTATAGCCTGTTAAATTGCTGAGCTCTTTTGATGAAATCCGCTCAATGCCTTTGCCCGCCAGCTCTTCCAGTATCCTCCTGTAGCGTGGGAGCCTCCTGATTACCGCATTAGATATCCTGACGTTGTCTTTCATTTTCTCCACTTTCTCCTAAAATACCCGCATTGCCACAATGTCTGTTTTATACTATACTGTAAACGTTATTGAGAATTGTACATCGCCGACACCGGCAAGGAATCAAAAAAACATTGATCCGGAAGGGTATATTGATTCATCTGTACTGTGTGCAGTATACCATATTTGTATCATAAACTCAATAAATAATATTAGAAATGTAACCGGTTTCCGCCAATTTACAGGAAGAACCGGGGCAGGTTTCCCATGATAATCGCATCAGCATCGGAAATAAGCAAATCCTTCGGAGTCAATACGGTGCTTAATAAGGCCTCCTTTCATATCAACGAAGGTGACCGCATAGGCATTATCGGAGACAACGGAGCCGGCAAAACCACTTTGCTGTCTATACTCTCCGGAGAGCTTTCTTATGATTACGGCGAGCTTTTCATTTCAAGCCGTACGGATATGGGATATTTGAAACAGCATGATAATTTCTCTTCTGATAATGCCGTATATCCTGAAATGCTTGCCCTCTTTGCTGAAACTGCTGCGGTCGAGGAATCAATGCATCGCCTGTCCGGGCTGATTTCTCAAAAATCTTCAAAGGGCGAGAATGTGGAAGGGCTCCTCCTGGAATACGACGGGCTGATGCAGGATTTTGAGCGAAAGAGGGGCTTCACATATAAAAGCGAAATAAAAGGTGTTTTATCAAGCATGGCTTTTCCGGAAGAATACTATGACAAAAAAATATCGATGCTGTCGGGAGGTGAAAGAACGCGGCTTGCGCTGGCATCCCTGCTTCTTCGAAACCCCGGACTGCTCCTTCTTGACGAGCCTACCAACCATTTGGATATCGGGACTTTGAAATGGCTCGAACAATATCTGAAAAACTATTCGGGGACTCTTTTGATCGTATCACACGACCGCTATTTTCTCGATCAGACTGTAAACAGGATTTTCGAGATACAAAACTCCTCCCTTTCTGTATATGAAGGCAACTATACTGTCTATCGCGAAAAAAAGCAGCGAAAAGAAGAAGCTGCGGAAAGAAAATATGAGATGCAGAGCCGGGAGATCCGCCGCCAGGAAGACATCATACGCCGCTTCAGGCAGCATGGCACGGAAAAGCTGGCCAAAAGGGCCGCATCCAGGGAAAAGCTACTTGACCATATTGAAAGGCCGGAGCGTCCGGCTCCCCTGAAAAAAAATATAAAGATCAATTTCAAGGAAAGGTACGAAAGCGGAAACGATGTGCTGTCTGTGCAGGATCTTTCAATGAGTTTTGCGGCAAGGAACGGATCGAGGGCCCTTTTCTCAGGAATAAGCTTTGATATCAAGCGCAGAGAAAGGATCTGCATCGTTGGTCCTAACGGAGTGGGCAAAACGACTTTGCTCAAGATAATAACGGGTCGGGCAGCTCCTGATTCGGGTTCTATCCGCCTCGGCCGGAATGTGCTGCCCGGATATTACGATCAGGAGCAGGCTTTGCTGAGCAGCGGCCTTACTGTGCTTGAAGAACTCCATGATAGCTTTCGTCTGTACAAAGAAAGTGAACTTAGAAACATTTTAGGCAGCTTTCTTTTCCGAGGGGATGATGTATTCAAACAGGTGAGTGCCCTGTCCGGCGGTGAAAAGGCAAGGCTCTCTCTTCTTAAGCTCATGCTCTCCGGAGCAAATCTTCTGATCATGGATGAACCGACAAACCATTTGGACATTTATGCTAAGGAAGCATTTGAGGATGCACTGCTCTTCTTTCCTGGGACAGTGATCATCGTTTCCCATGACCGCTATCTTCTTAATAAAATCCCAACTCGTATTTTTGAAATGTCCCCAAATGGCATCGAGTGCTATCTCGGCGGTTATGATTATTATGTGGAGAAAAAGCAGACCATACTTTCAGGCAAGAGCTACCTTGAAGGCCTGGGCAAAGCAGCTTTATCCGCCTATGACAGCCGTCCCCCGCACGATACCGCACCCAGCCCTTCAAAGGATGCCCGTTTGGAAGCCAGAAGAAAATCAAAAGAGGAGGAAGCAAAAAAAAGGAGGCTGGAAAAAGACCTTGCAAAGGCTGAGGCTTCCATAGAGGAGCTGGAGAAAAAGATACGGATGCTTGAATCTAAAATGTGTCTGCCGGAGGTTTTCTCCGACCATCAGCTTTCTGCCTCATGCTCTCTTGAGCTCAGCCAATCGAAACAGGCCTTGGATGAGGCTTACGAGCATTGGTCAAACCTGCACGAAAGATTTGAAAAATAGGTGTTGCAGTATTCCCACCCTTAATCTATAATAGTTTTCGAAATATGACGGCAGCTTTTCTGTGCTCGCCGCATTAATGGAGGTAAAATATGGTATTTGATAAAATTAAAGAGATCATTGTTGAGCAATTGGGCGTTGATGAGGATTCGATCACGGCAAGCACGCATCTAATGAAGGATCTGGAGGCAGATTCCCTTGATGCGGTAGAAATCATCATGGCGATCGAAGATGAATTTGATATTGAAGTTCCCGATGAGGATGCTGAGAAATTCCAAATCATTGGAGACATTGTAAAATATGTAGAAGAGAAAACCGCCTAAGCTGTTCTTATCAGATTAAACCCATCCTCTGATTTATGGATCAAAAAAGACCGTGTAGCTGTGCTTCACGGTCTTTTGAACTGTTTTACAATGCCATTTGGGGATAAGCATCAAGAGTCATGTCATCAACAAGTCCCTCCCGGTATTGGTAGTAGGCAGCGCAGCCTATCATGGCCGCATTGTCCGTACAAAGCAGAGGGGACGGGCAATAGAGGTCGATGCCTGCCTTGCCGCAGTTTTTTTTAAGCATTGACCTTAGCAGGCTGTTGGCGGCAACGCCCCCTGCAAGAACCAGCTTATTGCCGCCAGTCACAGCGGCTGCTGCCATAGCCTTTGCAACCAACACCTCTACTACCGCCAGCTGAAAAGCCGCCGCCACATCGGCGGCGATGATTTCTTCGCCCTTTTGCTTCTTTGCGTTCAGATAATTCAGTACCCCCGTCTTTAAACCGCTGAAACTAAAATCGAGACTGTCCTTTTCCAGCATAACTCTTTTAAATTCAACACTGTGGGGGTTCCCTCCCTTTGCGGCTTCATCTATTTGGGGTCCGCCGGGATAGCCGAGGCCAAGGACCCTCGCCACCTTGTCAAAGGCTTCTCCCGCCGCATCGTCTCTGGTCTTGCCCAGGATCTCGTATTCATTATATCCCTTAACATGGATCAGATGAGTGTGGCCGCCGGACACAACCAGTGCAGGGAAAGGCGGCGCAAGGTCTCTATGTTCTATGTAGTTGGCGCTGATATGCCCCTTTATATGGTGGACTCCGGCCAGCGGTTTGCCGGCTGCGTAGGCGAAAGCCTTGGCGGCAGCTATTCCTATGAGCAAGGCGCCCACCAATCCGGGCCCGGCGGTTACACCGATCAAGTCTACATCTTTTAAAGAAACTCCAGCCTCTCTTACGGCCTTTTCATAGACAATACTTAAGTTGTTCAGGTGATGGCGGGATGCCACCTCGGGCACAACTCCGCCGAATACCCTGTGCACCTCTATCTGCGATGATATCACATTGGACAGTACTTCTCTGCCATCAGCGACCAAAGCCACCGATGTTTCGTCGCAGCTGGTCTCAATTGCCAGGGTGATGAATTTATTTTTTTTCAGGCTCTCCATATATATTTCTTTCTTTACTATGCCTCGGCACCCCCGAAACCATATCCTTTCAGGAGGGCGGAGATCCCATCACATTTTATTGTCGGGAAGCCCCACGTCCATTCCCAGCGAGCATCGATAATCCGCCGTCATATGCCGGCAGTTTTCGCAGGAGAGGTAATTTGTCATATTGAATGAGTTCACATCACGCCTTCTGGAAAACCGTCGGCAGTCAGTGACGACGTTAAGCATATCGTCGCCGTAATCTAAATCTCTGTCATCGTTTATACTGTTTTTCATCTGCGCCTCCAAGTCATTCTTAGTTTTCTCATTTTCACGAAAATGCTTTATGACTTAGTATTCCGCAGTGGATCATCTTCTATTCCCTCCACAGTATCAGAGCGTCTTCCATGTTGTCGGAATAGTACTCTTTCCTGATGCCTGATATTTTAAAACCCATTTTTTTATAAAGCCCTATGGCCGGCTCGTTGGATGCCCTGACCTCGAGTGTATGCTTTAAAATGCCGTCCTCCCTCGATATCCGGATCATTTCGGAAAGCATCATTTCCCCGAGTCCCATTTTCCTGTGCTCGGGATGCACAGCCAGGTTCGTGATATGGCCTTCGTCAATGATTGACCACATCCCGGCATAGCCGATGATCTTCCCTGCAGTCGCCGCAACGATATAAAAGGCGGCCTCGTTGGACAGCTCATGCAAAAAAGCCTGCCTGCTCCATGGGAGGGTGAAGCATATGCGATCCAGCTCCGCCATGGCATCAGCATCATTTATACTCGCTTTGCGTATGATTCCGTTCATTTTATATTCTCTTGCTTCCTGCATTCAAGTTTTCTTTCGGCTTCTGCTTTCCTTAGATATACCGGCTGCATCTTTGAAAATTCTTTTGCTCCTCCGGCATTGGCGATATCAAGCGCCTCCATCGCTACCGAGGATGCCTTTTGTAACCTGTTATCGGGATCCGCCAATATCCGATTCACATCGTCATTCATCGATAGGCGTTTTGTCGAGACTGCCCATTTTTTGATAGAATCAAGGCTGACCGTGATTCCGTCGCCGAAAAACCGGACATCCATTTTATGATCGGGGTCAAAGCCTTCCACTGCGGCGAGAAACTCTTTGGGATCATATGCATCGTCCTTTACCGCCTGGCAGCAGCTGCCCTCTTCCCAATAATAAGCTCCGGCATAAACCTGATCTCTCCTGGCATCGAAAAGGGGACAGACCAGTCCTTTGAATTCCGGATCATTCCGGACAAAGGACCGCAATGTGGGTACGCATATGCCAGGTATGCCGAGAGCCTGAGCCAGGGCCTTTCCCGTAGCCATGCCGATTCGTATCCCCGTGAAGGACCCGGGGCCTTCAGACACTGCAATATGAGTCACATCGTCTATTGCCAATCCGCATTTTTCGAGCAGATCATCTATCATGGGAATCAGATTCTGCAAATGCGACAGCATTTTCTCAGACGTTTCTTCGCTCACTGCGCCTCTATCATTGATGAGAGCGACAGAAGCTTTAGGACCCGTTGTCTCGATCGCCAGTATTTTCATTGATTTGAAAAGTTCTTTCATTTTCTCCAATCCCATAGCTTATGTGAATGCGGATGGCTCTTTCCGGTATCAAACCTTCAATGCGGTCAGCCCACTCGACCACACAGACACCATCGCCGTAAAAGTATTCCTCGAATCCCAGCTCATACATCTCTTCCTCATCATTAATACGATAGACATCGAAATGATACAGTGGAATCCTTCCGTCCTTATGTTCATTGATAATGGTAAATGTAGGGCTTGTGACCAAAGATGCTACTCCGAGACCTTTCGCTACCGCCTTGGTAAAAGTCGTCTTGCCGGCGCCCGGCTCTCCTGTCAGCGCTACCACGGTGCCCGGCAAAAGCCTTGCCGCAAGCTCCATCCCTAATTTTTCGGTCTGCTTTTCGTTTTTAATAAATATTATCGGCATACCTTCTCCGATCCTTCGACGCTCTCTTCATTTTGCTTTCGCCGGCGGCACCCCTCCCTGCAGGAAGCGGCTTGCCTCCGCCGGCTCTTGCCTTATCTGTGTAAAAACCTGGCTATCGGTTTGTATACCAAAAATGCCACAACGCTGTTTACTCCTGCCTTCAGCAGGTTAAAGGGTAGAAAGATGGGGATTATCATAGCGATTACAGCCTCCACAGGGACGCCCATATAAATAGGCGTAATAATAAGGTTCCAGCCTAACATTGTGACGGTCATGGTCAAAGTCCCCGCTATAAGGGCAACAACTGCCATCTTCTTAGTCTTGTGTCCTTTATAAATCAGCCCGGCCACCAATACATAAGAGCCGGTGGCCACTACGTGCATAAAAAATCCGATGATCCCGTCGCCGGCCAGTGCAAAAGCCTGTATAAAGCTCACAACGACAGTTATTGCGATGCCTGACAAAGGGCCAAAAGCAAAACCGCTGATGATGATGGGAATATCAGCCGGGTCATAGACCAGGAAGGGCGCCGGGGGGAAGGGTATCCTCACCACAAGCACCAAGGCCAGTGAAATTGCAGCCAGCATTGCCATCTTGGATAAACGGGCAGTTTTTTCTGTACGATTCATTTCAAATTCCTCCTTTTATTGCCTGGCTGTTTACTTCAAGCAAACAGTCGGCTAGCCTCTGCCGGGATCGATCCGGCGGTTTTGGGAATCTGTCAGGAAAAAGTCAGCCCCGGGAGGTTTCCCAGGGCATTGGCACGCATCAGTAAATCAATCCGTGTTTCTTTCATCCGGACTTTCTCTGCATTTCTGCAGAACCGTCGGTACCGGGATCTGACCGGTTCGGCCTTTCGGCTCGCGGACTCGTAGCATTCGCTCTTTACCGCCGGTGAGGAATTTCGCCTCGCCCTGAAACAGATTTTCTATAAGAAATTATACGCAAATCCTCTTATTTTGTCAACTCATGAATGCTGTCGGCAAATATTTTCGTTGCAGTGATCAGGTTTTCAATGAGTATATATTCGTTTTTTTGATGAGCCAGTTCCGGCTCACCCGGAAAGGTCATGCCGAAGGCCACCGCATTTTCCATGGACCTGGCATAGGTTCCCCCTCCGATTATCATTGCTTTGCTTTCCTTATCTCCCGTATGCCTGCGGTAGACCTCCATAAGGGTCGTTATCAGCGGATCGTCCGAGGGGATGTATATTGGAGGCTGGTGGTTTAGCTTTACCACTCCCAGGTCATATTTATCAAGATACGACATCATGCCGTTGTAGACGGTCTCATCATCAATAGTCACGGGGTAACGGATGTTGACAGTCAGCTTTCCTGCTTCATTATCCGAACGTACCATGCCCACATTGAAGATCAGTTTGCCCGAAGCTTCATCGGAAAAATCGCATCCTATCCTCTCACCGTGAAGATCAAAGCCGATATGCGAGTTAAAGAAATCGATGAAATCAGCCATATCGTCGTTGACGATGCCGATTTTGCAGAGAAATCCCATCATAACTGAGATTGCATTCAGACCCTTTTCCGGTCTTGCCCCGTGGGATGAGATCCCTGAGGCTGTGATCTCAAGGCTTTTGCCAATGCCTTTTACAGCCATCTTATAGCCTGTTTCTTTCCGGTATTCAGCTAAAAGCTCTTTGATCTCATCGTAGGAATCCGCCCTGAGCACGGCCCTTGCATGATCCGCCACCATATTGGCGGCATTGCCTCCCGTGAGGCTTCTCAGCTCTATTCCCTGAAGCTTGCTCTTCCCGAACTTCTTCACCAGTTCGAAGATCATTATGCCCATTTCCCCATGTATCGCCGGGAATTCCGCATCGGGTGTGAAGCCGAAGGAAGGCTTCTCGACCTTTGAGAAGTAAGCATCCATTCCCTTCCATCCCGTTCCCGCTTCTTCATCAAGCCCAAGTATCAGCCGCACTTTTTTACCCGGTGTGAACCCTTCTTCCTTTAAGGCTTTCATGGCATAAAAGGCCGCTATGGCAGGGCCTTTGTCGTCTGCGGCACCCCGTCCGTAGATCCGGCCGTCAGTCACCTGCCCTTCGAAAGGCGGATAGTCCCAATCCGAGCCGGCAGGGACAACGTCCAGGTGGACAAGGATGCCCATGACTTCGGTTTCCCCTTCGGCGGAGCCGGCTTCTCCGCCGGCAGACCGGCCTCCGAATTCAATGTGGCCGCCATAATTGTTAACATTGAGAGTATCAAAATCAGCCTTCCGGCCCATGTCCAGCATATATAAGAATGCCCGGTGCACATCCTCCCCAAAGGGCATATCCCCTTCGGGCCCTCCTGCAACGCCCGGAATCGCAATCAATCCTTTAAGATCCCGAATCATATCATCCCGATAGCTGTCGATCCTCTCTAAATATCCCATTTTTACACCTCTTGCGGCTTTGTCAGATTTTTAATGCCCTTCTGACCGAAAACAACCGCTGAATTAAAGCCCTCTTCCTCTAATGAAGTCAGCTGCTTCCCAAGTTTTTTAGCTTTGACCATGACGCAAACATCAAACCCTTCTGCGCGGAGTGAGTCGGCATCTTCAAGGACAGAAACAAAATCGTCCGTCTTTTCATAAAGAAGAGCCAGTCTTTTCTCATCCAGTCCAAACTTAGCGCCTTCGCCGGATAGCAGTATCTCGGCAATTCTTTCAAATCCGATGGAGAAGCCTACCGCAGGTACGTCTTCACCGATCATGTTTCCGATCATCTTGTCGTACCTGCCGCCGCCGGCAATGGAACTGTTGAACTTGGAGCTGACGATCTCGAATATGGTCCCGGTATAGTAGCCCATTCCCCGTACCAGTGATTTGTCGTATTCGATGCGGTACTTGCTCTTGCTAAGCCTCTCAATGCTGTCGATGATATGGCTGAGTTGTCCGACAACTTCTCCGTCAGTGCAGTATTCCGCCATGGCTGAAATCCCCAGTACCTGATCCGTACCGGCTCCGTCGATAAAACGCTGTACGGCATCGGCGGAAAAGCCTTTTTCCAGCAGCTCCGCCTTTACACCGTCCAAGCCGATTTTATCCAGCTTGTCGAAGGTTATGCATACAGAGAGTATGTCCTCTATCTGAAATCCCGCAGATGCTATCATATCAAAGAGTATCCGCCGGTCGTTGATGCGTACCGTGAAGTCGTCGAAGCCCAGCTCCATCAGAGTTTTGGCTGTGGTATGGATCAGCTCTATCTCGGCTTCCGGCGAGGGATCGCCGATGATGTCGATGTCGCACTGATAAAACTGGCGAAGCCTGCCCTTTTGGGGTCTTTCCGCACGAAACACCTGCCCGATTTGAATGACTTTAAAAGGCGTTCTCAGATGAGCTCTATTATTGGCGTAATATCTGCTTAAGGGCAGCGTCAAGTCAAATCTGAGCCCGCTGTCCACCAGATCTTTCTCCGTTAGGCCTTCTTTGCCGAGATCCAGCTTCTGTCCCCTTTTAAGTATCCTGAAAATCATATTCAGATTCTCTCCGCCGTCGCTCTTATCAAGGCGTTCAATATCTTCTATCATAGGAGTCTCGATCTTTGAAAAGCCATTGTTTTCGTAGCTCCTCAGGATGATCGCCTTTATGGCATCCCTTACTCTTACCTCCTCGGGAAGATAGTCTCTTGTGCCCCTTACGGGTTGCACGGAAATTGTCATATTTATCCCTCCTGCAGCATCGTTCCTTTATAAAACGACATCTATAAAATCATGAATCAGCATTGTGCCTGGGCCCTCCCAAAATATTACTGCATCACTATTCCCATATATAGCCTCTGCCAAGGACGGCCTCCGTCTCCTCATAGGCTTGTCTGGCTCTGCTTAAGTGGCCGGACGCTTTTAATGCTTCATTTTCTTCGAATTCATCATCAAGAGGCACAATAGCGTAGACATCCTTGCCACCCGACTTGTATTTATCCAGCCATGTCCGCATGGCATCCGCACTGATAAAGGTTATCTCCCCGGTCTCTTTGTCGAATTTCAAATTGACCCTTGCTATCATGCCCTGTTCTGTGAAGCGGTTGTTAAGGGTTTCTGCTCTCTGATTGGAAAGAAAGTTTCCCATTGAGTAAAATACCGGAACTTGCTTTCCTGTCTTTTGATTCTCCAATATATCAACCGACTGAAGCACATGGGGATGAGATGCGAATATAATATCAGCTCCCATTGCAGCGGTTCTTTCTGCAATATACTCCTGCCATGGATTGGCAGCCCGTTGATATTCCTCGCCCCAATGATAATAGCAAACTACGATGTCGGCTCCGTTTTCTCTTGCTGCCGAAATAGCAGCTTCAACTTTTTTCAAGTCTTCATCAAGCACTTCATAATTGAAGCTGTTAATCAATGCCCTGGATTCGCCGGAGAGAATGACTCCGTTGATAGTGGGCTTGCCGCCGTTGCTCGGTGTCTCGTATGTATAGGAAATCACTGCGATCTTTGAACCTTTGACGTTCATCAAAGCATAGTTTTTTTCCCATGGGAGTCTTGTCCCGGCAGTGGCAAGTCCCGCCTTCCGGAGGACTCTCAGCGTCCGCTTCAAGCCGGTAAGCCCTTTGTCATAGAGGTGATTGTTACTGGTGAGCCCCACATCGAAACCCGTTTTGGCAAGAGCATCGGAAAGAGCGTCCGGCGCATTGAAAGAGGGATAACCCGTCGGAGTTCCTCCGGCAAAAGTAGTTTCCACATTGCATAGTGCCAAGTCTGCCGCTTCAATATACTTTTTTACATATCGGAAATTATTATCGTAGTTGTAACCGCCGCTTGTGCTGTCATATTGACTTGCTATCTGCGATTTATGCACCATAATATCGCCTACGCAAACAATGGACAATTCAACGGGCGGCGATGGTCCCTTTCCCGGCCCGCCGCCGGTCCCGCCGCCCTCACCATTGCCTGCTTCCAATGCCGGCAAAAGGAAAAAGGCGCCCAGTGCCACAGCAGCCGCAAGGGCCGGCACAAGGAATTTGCTCCGTCCTTTAGACTGCTTTGCGGCTTTTTTTCGTTCTTGCCTTGTCTGTACTGTCGGTATCATGACGTCAGGCCTAAACGGCTTCTACTCCTGCAATTTCGGGATATTGCTCTTTTATTATCCTCTCTATGCCACCTTTAATGGTCATTTGCGAATGAGGGCATCCATGGCAGGCACCCTTTAGCTTTACCTGCACTATTTTATCTTCGGTATATGCGATAAATTCTACGTCGCCTCCGTCTCTCTGCAGATAGGGTCTGATGTTTTCAATTGCTGTTCTGAGTTTTTCTTCCATTTTTATTATATATTTTTCCTTTCTAAACCGCCTTTAGCGATTTCAGTTTATTGTTTTATATTGCCATGTATGCATGTATGGCCGTTTGATTACGCTGGCGCCTGTTTGATTGCATTCGGGTGCATTCGGGTTCTGCTAATTCCATTCAGGTTCTGCTGTATACTTATGTTTGAATACTCCATTTTCTACAGTTGTCAGCATCACTGATTTTATTGGATCTCCATTTTCGTCAAAGGTTATGTTGCCTGTGGCGCCGGGGAATTCCCTGATACCGGCAAGCACATCTCTGAGAGTAATGCTTTTAGCACCTTCAGGGTCCCGCTTGGCCTCGTTTAAAGCTTCGGCCTGCTTCTCCACCGCATGAAGGGCAAGCAGATAAGCATCAAACCCCAATGCCGTCGCACTATCCGGTATGTTCTCCCCATAGTCTTCCCGATACGCGGCAAGAAACTCTTCTGTCCTTTGAGTTACCGAATACTCTGCATCGAAATAGTCGGTAAAAACCACACCTTCAACAGCTTCGCCGCCTGCGTCGATGAAGCCCTTTCCACGCCATAGATCAGTGCCGATGAACAGGACATCCAGTTCGTATTGCCTGGCTTGTTTTATGATTTTTGCCCCCTCATCAGCTCCACATGGCAAATACACCACCTCTGCTCCGGAGTCTTTGATGCGGGCAAATTGTTTTTCGTAATCATCTTTGCCCTTTTTATACTCTATAACGACCGGTGCCGCATTTTCCGTTCCTGCCAGAGATACAAGCTTGTCTGAAAACTGCTGCGAAAGGGCCGTCCCGTAATCGTCTTCTTCCTTTTTCAAGATCACTGTTTTGGGCAGCTCCAGTTCGTTGAAAACGTATTTTGCCGCCATTATGGCCTGAAAAGAGTCAATGATGCTTATTCTGAAATAGTAGGGGTTTCCTTTTGTCACCAGCGGATTGGTGCAGGTTACAGCAATTGCCGGTATCCTTGCTTTATGAAAGATCTCTCCTCCGGTCATGCTGAGGACATTTCCGTAGCTTCCTATTATTATATCCACTTTTTTATCTGCAAGTTTTCTGGCTGCGGCTTCCGCAAATGCGATTTCTGATTTATTGTCTGCATAAACCAGCTCCACGTTTTTGCCCAATACTGTGGGGTAAAGCTTATGTGCAAGCTCAATTCCCGCGATTTCGAGCCTCCCGGCATCTTCATCCTTACCGGAAAGTGGTTCGAAAACTCCGATTCGCACAACATCTGCAGGATTATCCTTAACCAAAAATGTTTCGGAAAAATTATCGTAGGAGGCACAGCCGGCAAGCATCATAATATTTAAAACCAACACTATCAAAAGGACGATGTTCTTATGTTTGTTTTGTTTTCTTCCCATATGGCTGATAATTCTCCATGCTTGCTTCGGCCTTCGGCGGTTCCGGCTGAAAGCCCTAAAATGCTCTTGATGGCAATAATAGCCGCTGTTACATTATAACAGCAATCCCGTAAAAGTAAAGCTTTACGGTAAAGAATCAGTCTGTTCTCACCACGCATTCCCTCAATTTAACTAGTCAAAAATCTGCTCTGTTATTGGATCGTCCAGCCGCCGTCACTGACAATCGTGGCTCCGTTTACAAATTTTGATTCATCGGAAGCCAGGAACAGTATTAAATTGGCGATATCTTCCGGTTCCCCTGCAGCAGGGAATACTTCGGCGCTCTTCAAGACCTTGTTGAGTACCGTCATGTTGGGATTTTGTACTGTTTGCCCTATTTCGGTTTTTATGCTTCCAGGGGCTATTGCATTGCATCTTATTCCCTGATCTGCAAAGATTGCTCCGATATGTTTTGTCATTCCTATAATTCCATGTTTGCTGGTTACGTAGGCCAGCCCGCCTTTTGCCCCGAACAATCCGCCTACAGAGGATATATTGATAATATTGCCTGATTTTTGCTTCAGCATATGACTCATTGCTTCTCTTATCAATTTCATCGGTCCTGTGAGGTTTACTGCCATCACCTGATCCCAAACCTCATCCTCCATATTGTCCGCAGATAAAAATCTATCTAAAATACCCGCATTGTTGACTAAAACATCGATACCGCCATATTTTTCCACTGTAGCCCTTACTGAATTTTTTATATCCTCATCCTTGGACATGTCTCCGGCAAAGGGAAATATCTCCCCCGGAAGATTTGCAGCCCTTTCCGCCAGTGCCTTCAGTCTTTCAAACCTTCTGGCGACGGCGACGACCTTTGCTCCCTCTTCTGCAAGCCTCATAGCCGCAGCTTCACCTATACCGGAACTTGCTCCTGTTAATAATACAACCTTACCCTTTAATCTCATCTTCGTTGCCTCCTTTTGTTTACAATTTGTTTTAGGTCTGTGCTTTCAATTCAAGAATGCATTATGTGCTTTGATTGATACATTTTTAACCATCCGTATTGATTATACCCTATACACTTAGTATTACTCAGATCGTATGAGTTTTTGCCCTTGTTATTTAAGGTGGCAATGGGTGGGGGTGGCAGGG
>Ga0255345_1002859_pt1 | contig 21093 bp, 17 predicted proteins | sample wastewater_treat_6_FD_192415 | JGI IMG/M metagenome (GOLD analysis project Ga0255345, IMG submission 192415) | Wastewater microbial communities from Lulu Island WWTP, Vancouver, Canada - plant20 | ecosystem: Engineered > WWTP > Wastewater > Unclassified | place: Canada: Vancouver, British...
CATCGCTTTGGTTCTCTCACCTGAACAATCCCGCACTCTGTTTATCAGATTGAATGAAGCCGGTCATGCATGGCACATACTTTCGATTGCCATTTCCATACTGATTTTGATGAATCTGGAAAGAACTTTCCGTCACTCCACCGGCCACGTCCGCTGGCAAACCAAGTTCATGTTTTTGGGTGTTATTTTCATTTTCGTGGTGCGAATTTTCACTGACAGTCAGGTTGTCCTGTTTAAGGGGCTCAATACAGGTTTTTATCTTATAAATCTTGGCTCTGTCATCATCGCCGACGCTTTGATTTTCAGATCTCTTTTCCGCGGCAAGCCCATGGGGGTGAGCATCCAGTTGTCGCATCAGTTTTTATACTCCTCATTTACGGTCATTATCGTCGGCATTTATTTCATCGCGCTGGGTTTGCTTGCCTGGATAGTCCTCAACTTCGAGTTGATGAAAAATACCAACCTGCTTATCTTTCTTATTTTCCTCACCGTGGCGGCTCTTGCCGTATATCTGCTCTCTGATCGTATGCGGATAAAAAGAAAGCGCTTCATCAGCAGGCATTTCAAGCGGCCACTGTACGACTACCGGAATATATGGGAGGATTTTACAAAAAACACGGCCTCCGTTACGAGCACCGAAGTGCTTTGTCAGATCATTGTGAAGATGGTCTCAGATGCGCTGGAAATTCTATCCGTTACAATCTGGCTGGTCGATGAAAAACAAAAGACTCTTTATTTAGGCGGATCTACGGTTTTCGACTCGCAGCAGATGGCAAGGACGGAATTCTTTAAAGACGGGGGCACGCGTCTGATAGCCGCCATGAGCGATCAGACCATACCTGTTGACCTCAAAGGGCGAGACGATGACTGGATTTCAGATATTACCGACAATTATAAGCTGGAAACAAAAGAATCACGGGTGCGTTACTGCGTGCCGCTCAAGGCGGCCGGGGAGCTGATCGGCATTATGACCTTAAGCGAAAAAGTTTTCTACGAGGGGCTGACTTTTGAAGAGTCGGAACTTGTAAGAACAATTTCCGACCAGGCAGCTGCTGTTGTGCTAAGTCTGAGGTTCGCCGAACATTTGCGGCAAGCCAAGGAACTGGAAGCGCTGCAAACAATGTCCGCCTTCTTCATGCATGATCTAAAAAATCTGGCGTCAAAATTGTCTCTGGTCACGCAAAATCTGCCTCACCACATAAACAACCCCGATTTTCAGGCGGACGCGCTCAAGACCATTTCTCAAAGCGTAGCCAAAATCAACAAAATGAGCGGCAGGCTTTCGCTTTTGAGCCAGAAGATAAAACTTTCCTTCCGCAAGGAAAATGTCAATGAACTTGTCTTATCAGCCATTGACGATTTAAAAGGATATGGGCCAATTACTCTAACCACCAGGCTTGCCCCGGATATGCCATCATTATTCATAGACCGGGAGCAGATGTATAAAGTCCTTGAAAATCTCCTGATGAATGCGTACGATGCAACAGGTATCGATGGACAAATTGAAGTGGCCACCGGCATCAAAGAAGGTTGGGCGGAAATCACAGTTTCGGACACCGGCTGCGGAATTTCCGAAGATTTTATAAAACACAATCTTTTCCGTCCTTTTCAGACGACAAAAAAACAGGGGATGGGCATCGGTCTTTATCACTGCAAAACAATCGTGGAGGCCCACGGCGGCCGGCTTGAGGTGGAAAGCGAAGAGGGCAAAGGGTCCGTATTCACCATCCGTCTGCCGCTGCGCGCATCCGTGACTAACATGATATAAGGGCTGTAATTTGCAGAAAGAAAAGCTTTTAATCGTTGACGATGACGAAGATCTGCGCACTCAAATGAAATGGGCGCTTGCCACTGATTATGAAGTGCATCTGGCCGAGGACAGACAAAGCGCGATGAGCGTCATGCTGGCAAAAAAACCTGATGTGGTCACCCTTGATCTGGGGCTCCCCCCGAACCCGGCCGGCGTGGAGGAGGGCTTTGCCATCCTCAATCAAATCCTGGACAAATACAGTAGCACTAAAGTTATCATCATCACCGGGCGAGGCGAAAAAGAGCATGCGCTGCATGCCATTGATAAAGGAGCCTACGACTTCTTCTATAAGCCCATTGAACTCGATGAGTTGAAAATCGTCTTGGGAAGAGCTTTTCATATCGCCCGCCTCGAAAAAGAACAGTTTGAACTCAAACAGCGCTTAAGCGGTGATACCTTTGAATTTATGACCGGCACGTCACAGGTGATGCAGGATCTTTTCTCCATGATACGTAAGATCTCGACAACAGACGCGCCTGTCTTAATCATCGGCGAGTCCGGCACTGGCAAAGAGCTGGTGGCTCGCGCCATTCACCGGCAGGGGCTGCGCAAAGACGGTCCGTTTATACCGATCAATTGCAGCGCCATCCCGGAAAACCTGATTGAAAGCGAACTGTTCGGCCATGAAAAAGGCACTTTCACCGGGGCTCACACTCAGCGCAAAGGGCGCTTTGAAATGGCCGAAGGTGGGACACTGTTCCTTGACGAAATAGGAGAACTTCCCTCCCTCCTCCAGGTAAAACTGCTTCGTTTCCTGCAGGAAAAAACTATCGAACGGATAGGGGGAAGACAGCAAATCGAGGTGGACACCAGAATTCTTGCCGCAACCAACAGGAACCTGGAAGAGGCCATTAAAGCCGGCACATTCCGGGAAGACCTGTACTACCGCCTCAATGTCATAAGAATCAACCTCCCTCCCCTGCGGGAGAGGGAAGCCGACATTATTCTGCTGGCCAAAACTTTTCTGGAGCGCTACTCTCAGGAAAACCGGAAAAAAATAAAAAGCTTCAGCGGGAAAGCCATCGATGCAATTCAAGGCTACGCCTGGCCCGGTAATGTCCGCGAGCTGGAAAACCGTATCAAACGGGCGGTCATTATGTCGGATGACAAAAAAATCTCTCTGAAAGACCTCGAAATGGAATTTCTGGATATAGAATCAGAGCGTGTAACTCTTAAAGACGCTCGTGAAGAACTGGAAAAGAAGCTGATCATTAAGGCTATTGCCAGAAATGAGAATAATCTCACCAAGGCAGCGGTTGAACTGGGTGTCAGCCGCCCGACTCTTTATGACCTGATGGATAAGCTGCAGATACCGAGGTAGAAATAATAATCAAGGCTATAACATCCCGGTGATGACCGGGGATAAATAAATCCAATCCCGCGTGGTATGACGTATCCGCTGGCGGGACACTATCTTAAGGGGGTCATCTTCTCCTGACACATCTGCCCCTTCGGCACTGAAGATATTGATTGAGACCGGCAGACAATTAAAAGGCGGCCAGAAGCCGCCTTTTAAAATTTTCATCTCATCAAGATTTTTGTCAGGATAATTCCCAGAATCAGCCAGATTGGAATGGAAATAATCAAAGACCAGATCATCCCGCGGTTGCTTTTGAGCTGGCTGTTCATGTCTTTTTCGACAAGCGCTCTTTCAATCTTGATCTTGATTTCTTCGAACTGAAACGGCTTCACCAGATAATCAACGGCACCTTGCTTCATTGCTTCCAGAACGGTTTCAATGGAGGGATAGCCGGTAATGACAATAAAAAGAACGTCAGGATCAATCTGCTTTATTTCATTGAGCAGTGTAAGCCCGTCCATTTGAGCCATTTTGATATCCGAGATGACGATATCGAAATGACCTTTGGTAAACGCCTTGAGCCCTTCTTCGCCGCTGGCGGCACAAACCGCATCCAACCCGATGGCTTGCATATACTGGCACAGCACATCCCGTATTGGTTCATCATCGTCAACAACCAAAACCCTTTTATGGATTTTTTTCAAGTCGCGAAGCGTCGCCATGGGTCTCCTTTTTTGCAGGAAGATTCTCTAAATACTTGAGATAGTTCCTAACAGAAACGATATGTTAAGTCAATTGAAAACCATTGTTGTCATGTCATACTTTGTAAGAATAAACTTGACAGGATAGGCGGGTTTACTTAAAGTTGAACTATTGGTTTTTCAGTACAGTTCAGACGGTTGGATATTAAGACCATGAGCATGATTCGACATCATGGTGAGTGGAATGGATGATAATACAAATCAGACTCTGAAAGCGTTAAATGTTATAACTCTTCTCAACGCCGCGGTTAAAAATGTTCGTCTTTACCCACCGGCCAGCGACTCGGTTGTTAACTCACTGAATAAATTGCACCAATCGTTGATTGATTTTCTCGCTGAAGAAGAACGCCTCGTGTTTGCCGAGTCTGAAAAAGCCCTTCTGATCGATGACAGGCCGCTCAGGCAGGCCGACCACGAGAAGTCTCATGTCCTGTCGATGCTCAATTTACTTATCGTCTTTGGCTTGAAAAGCATATCGTTTGAACGGGGCATCTCGCGGGAAGAGTTGGCTGATTTTCTCGATTGCTTTTCACGTAAGCCCGAAAGTGTCAAAAACGAAGGCGGCCTGGCACAGCTGATGGCCAAACACAGCATCACGCATATAGCATTGGATGAAAAAGTTTATGTTGCCGTGAGCAAAGACCATAAACTTGCAGCCACCTTTGATATTACTGATGAACAGGTTGTCCGTTTCATTATGCAGGCATTGCCGCAGATGGATCCTTCTTCGGAACAATTTGAGGATATGACCCGCAATCCCGAAACCCTTATGCGCGCGTTTGATACGACCATGTCACGTATCATGGCTCAAAAACGGAGATTATCAGAGCTGGAGCTCACTGAAAGCCTTGCCAATATGCTTTCTCTACTGGACAGAACCGCAGGCGGATTGAGCAATGAACAAGTAAGCTCGCTGGCACAGCACGTTGGAAGCGTGCTTGCTGAAGCGATGCCGGAAATAGCTGAGTACCTCACCGCAAAAAATATGGCCCATCTGCTGGGCGGTTTTCTTATGCAGTTTCTTATGACGGGACAGCCCATGGGCTCTGCCGGCGATGAGGGTGATTCAGGCGAAGGACCCGGCGGCGGCAATACAAAAAAAACCAAACTCATGGAAGTGGCAGAGAAATTCAGCCTGCACCTTCAGAGTGAAAAAATGCTCCTTGACGAAGGGTTGATGTCGGCGCTGCCGGAAATCATAACTCAGCTCATCGCGCACAAGGAGCAGGAGGCAATGGAAGATCTCCTGGAGCGCCTGGCCGCCAACCTCACCAGTGAAAAAAGCGAAGTGCGTCTCAGTGCAGCGCGGTCTCTGGCCGATATTATCGAGAATCTACCCGACGGGCAAAAACAGGAAACAGTTGAAAAGCTATCCCGCCGTCTGATTGCCTGGCTCAAAAATGAAAATATTTATTCGCCCGACTATAAAAGGATCTGCCGTATTTTAAAAGATGAAATCCAAAGGCTTATCGGGCTTAAATTATTTACAGATGCTCTGGTGTATCTTCATACTTTGCAGGCAATTATATCGGCCGGCGGCGAGAAACCGCCCGAGGCGAAAAACAGCGCGCTGGAGGGCATCAGGCAACTGATCACACCTGAAAATATCGCGATTTTACAAGCCGAAATTGACCCGGAAGACCCGGACAAACAGGACGAGGCGGGACGTGTTTTCGCCTCTCTGGGGAGGGATGCTGTTGTGTACCTGCTGGATAAACTGCGCACCAGCACCCAAAGCGATGATCGCGTCAGCGCCATGCACCTTATCACTTACGCAAGAGAAGAGGCGCTTCCCCTGATCAACGCACTCGTCACAAGAGACGCTCCGTGGTTTTATCTGCGCAACCTTGCCTACCTGCTGGGGCGGATCGGAGATGAACAAAGCGCCGAAAGTATCGCCCCTCTACTTTCCAGCAACAATCAGAAGCTGCGCCAGGAAGCGCTAAAGAGTATTCACAGAATCGGGGGAAGCTATCGGGGTAAAATTCTGCTGGAAGCTTTGCCTCATGCCGACGATGAATTCAAATCCGCTATTGTTGAAGTACTGGGCCAGTCCAAAAGTGTCGAAGCGGTGCCTGTTTTGATTGACCTGCTCAGGGAAAGACCGCTTTTGGCCTCAGCCGCAAGAGCGGTCCTTGAAGAAAAGATCTGTGTCGCGCTGGGAGCCATCGGAAATCCCGAGGCCATCGGCGCGCTTGCCGAAATCGCCGAAGTGAAATCATTCCTGAAACTGCGCACCTATCCTGACAAGGTCAAAGCAGCCGCAGCCCGTTCATTGGTCATCCTTCGGGAAAGAGTCGCCGAATCCGGGGAACCGAAAAGCAAAACCTGACTTTCCTACGACAACCATCCTGAATGAATGCGCGATTCCTGCCACCGGTCAGATGGTGTGCCTGTCTATCACTTCTTTTATCCTCTCCGTTGCGGCCCGCGGGTCGTCGGAAGAACAGATTGCAGACACGACCGCCAGGCACCCGGCCCCTGCGGCAACCACACTTTCGGCATTCTGATCATTAATTCCTCCTATGGCCACCAGCGGGTGGCGGCAATATGAGCTGATCCTCTTCAACCCGTCCAACCCCCAGGGCTCTTTCGTATCCGTTTTGGTGGGGGTGGCAAAAATCGGGCTGACACCTATATAGGCAAGATCCAGGCTTTGCGCCTCCTCGACATCCGGCCAGGTTTCCACGGAAAGCCCGATGATCGCCTTCGGGCCAAGCAGACGGCGCGCGATCTCGTAGGGCATATCTTCCTGACCCAGGTGAACGCCATCAGCGCAGCTTGCCAGTGCCACATCGATCCGGTCGTTGATAATGAGAGGAACCTGATAGGAGTTGAGCATTTTTTTAATCGTTATGGCCTCATCGATAAATTCGCGTGTGCTTATTTCTTTTTCCCTTAGCTGAACGTAGGCCGCCCCGCCTTGCAGGGCCTGCAGTATAACTTCTTCTAAAGGGCGACCGAGGCAGAGCTTGCGGTCGGTGACCAGATAAACACCTCGCATGATTAAACCTCTATTTTAAGTTTTTCATGTATGTCCCCGGCAGACAGATTATACAAAGCATCCAGAAAGTGCATCTGCAGGCTTCCGGGGCCGGTGGATTTTTCCCCGGCGAGCTCTCCGGCAATTCCCATCACCGCCATCGCCTGTACGGCGGCCGAGAAGTTATCATTCCCGACGGCGACAAAAGCTCCGCAAAGAGCGCTGGCCGTGCAGCCCAGCCCCGTGACACGTGTCATCATGGGATGGCCGTTTTGTACTTTGGCGACATTGTCGCCCCGTACAACATAATCCACCGCCCCGCTTACAACCACTACACATTGGTACTTGTCGCTTACCAGCCGGGCGCTCTTAAGCGCCTCGTCGGAGGATAAAGTGCTATCCACCCCTTTCGTTTTCATGTCGTCATCTGCAAGGGACATGATCTCAGAGGCATTACCTCTAAGTATCGCCGGGCGACCTGTTTCCAGAAGTTCACGCACGGTCCTGGTCCGATAGGGAGTGGCCCCTGCTCCTACCGGATCGATAATCACCGGTACACCTTTTTTCAGGGCGGCGCCAAAGGCCTCGAACATAGCCTGCACCCACACGGGACTGAGCGTGCCGATATTTATGACCAGTGCCTGCGCCATTGTCGCCATGTCTTTGACTTCCTCCGACGCGTGCGCCATCACAGGTGAGGCTCCGATGGCCAGAAGCGCATTTGCCGAATTATTCATGGCAACGTAATTGGTGATATTGTGGATCAGCGGACCCGACTTCCTAACATTTTCGAGTGAATTGTAAATGTCTTGAGCGTTGATCTTCATGGTCTCATCCTTAAAGGTTTTTTCCGGCAAATAAAAACCCTTTCACCACGGCGGAGAAAGGGTTTTTTATGCAATCTATATTTTCCCTCCGCCGGCATTATCCGGATCAGGTTCAACGGGTATCTTCTCAGACGGGAATTCTCCCCGCCACCCCGATATAAAAGTCCACTACCAGCGATGTTATTTTTTGTCAATCCGTGACTTCATCCAAATTCGCATCTGCCCGGGAAAGCCTCAAAACTTCAGAGAAATTTTGTAAAACAATCTTCTGCAATGTTCACGATTGACCGCCGGTGACAAATGCGGGAGGCCCTGGAGTATCTGTATCCGTAATGCCGCGAAAACGATTCATCGCGGCCAGAGCTTCAATCTCAAGTCTGTAGCACTCTGCAGGCCCCAGCCTTTCCTGCCTTTTTCCTATAATCAATTTCATCAGCGGCCGCATGAAATGTGTCCAGATCTTCAGCCAGGCACCTTTTTCTTTTTTTACAAGGGAAGAAGGCTCCCACCACCCGAATATCCCGCGGCGGTACAGCCATACCATGAACTGCAGCGTGGCGGCATCAAGATGTCTGGTTCTGACATTTGCCCATGCGCCGTTGTACCATTTGTAATCATCGGGATTGGCTACCATTCCTTCCTGGAGCAACTGGCTGCGGATAAGCGTCCTGGGATAAGGGGTGAGAAACTGACAGTAAGGCACGTCCACATCCAGAGACTTGAGAAACTCATAGTTTGCGATGATATCCTCTTCATCGTCGTCGGGAAAACCGAAGATCAAACCGGCAATAACCATGATACCGTATTTATGGCACAAATTAACCGCCCTTCGTGATTCCTCGATAATGTTCCCCTTGAGCGAAGCCGCCAGGTTTTTTTTGGAGGCACTTTCAATACCCAGAAATATGGTTTGCATTCCGGCCAGGGACATTTTTCTGACCATTTCCTCGTTACGGGCGATCGTGACCGAGTCGGCCTGGATATTCAGCCTCAATCCCCGATAGTTGCGTGCTATAATTGCATCGCAGATACGGATCACCCGCCCCGGGTCGAGCACGAAATTATCGTCGGTGATAAAAATCATGCGGGTTTTTCGCCGGTAATAGATATCATCAATGTCGGCGAGGATCCTTTCAATGGGAAAGGTGCGAAAACTACGGCCATACATATTGCGCATGCTGCAAAACGAACAACTCCTGGTGCAGCCGCGCGATGTTTCCATTACCTCTATTTTTGACGTGACTACATGATAGCCTGAAGTCAGGCGTCGTTTATCCCGCACGGGTATTTTAAGTTTCGACAGGTCCGTAAGTTCTCCTATGGGATTGTGGATGAATTCAGTTCCTTTTTTAAAAGAAAGCGACGGTATTTCTTCCGGGTCGTCTTTACCGTCCAGAGCACTGACCAGGCGCCGGAGGGGTTCTTCTCCTTCGCCGCGAATGATAAAATCTATCATTTGAGCCTCGGGTGAGGCGGCAATCTCCTCATGCATCAGTGTGGCATGGTACCCGCCGATCACGATTTTCGCCTCCGGCAGGAGCTCTTTGATATAACGGATAATCGCAATGCAGGTTTCATATTGCCAGGCCATTGCGGAAAGCCCCACAAGCCGGGGGCGTATCCCCAGCAGTGTCTTTTTCAAAAAGCTTTCCAATCGTCTGCGTTTCCGTATCAGATCGGCAATATAGATTTCGTGTCCTTCGTCGATATTCGCGGCCAGACTGGCAATACCGCAATTAGGCAGGTGAAACGCGCTTTCGTGCATGATGATCGGCACCGCGTCCGGCATGGACATCAGCACTATTTTCATTTCAATAGAGCTCCTTTGCTGAATCACTTATGTTTATTTTTTTCACTGTTTTCCGACTATAGGTATGTCGTCTGTGCCTGTCAATAAAATTTCATTCCTGAAAATATCATGTTCGGGAAAGACGGCGCTAATTTATCCACTTTTGTATTCTTTTCCTAAGTGCTATTAAAACAAGTTCATGAGCGTGGCTCATCTTTGAAGCGAACGCTATATTGATTGTACGGAAAAATGAAAAGAAAGGGTGGTAGCTATGCATCACGTCCATCATGTGCATTTGTTTGCATCGGATATTGAAAAAAGCCTCGAGTTTTACAAAAAGGTTTTTGGAGGGGAAATAATTCTTGACGAAAATATGGCCGGTGCCAGAAATGTGTTTATGCGTGTCGGAACAGGCCGCATCCACTTCTATGACCAGGCCCCCTCGTTTTCAGGAAGGGGAAGCATTCATCATTTCGGTATTCAAACCGATGATCTCGAGGCAGACGTGCAGAAATTGAAATCCATGGGCGTGCCGTTCAACAAAGGCATCACTGATGTCGGCGCCTGGAAGTATATCATGGTCCCTGCACCGGACAATGTCCTCATCGAACTTTTTCAGGTGGATAAAAATGCGCTTCCCAAAAAGCAGCATGACTATTTTGATTAACAACTTTGCCTGAAGCTACTTGCCTGTATAATTTGTGCGGACGCGTTTAATTTGCGTTCACGCACGGTTTTGAAATCCCGACCGTCATACGGCGGTAAATTGACGTTTGTTCAGAGAGGATGATTTGTTGAGCAGCGCTCCCCTTGTCTTCGGCATAGGTCAATGTTCCCTTGACTATATAGGCCTTATTTCTTCCTACCCGCCGCCGGACGTTAAATGCGAATTCACTGATCTGGTAATTCAAGGCGGAGGTCCGGCTGCTTCGGCCATGGTCGCACTTAAACGCTGGGGTCTTAACGTCCACCTCGCCGGTGTGGTGGGAGATGACGATTTCGGAAAGCAGATACGTAACTTTCTTGTTGCCGAAAACATCGATACCACAGGCCTTGTGGTTCGCCCGCAGCGGCAGTCCCAGTTCGCCTTTATCGTGAGTGAACCCTCATTGGCAAGACGGACGATTTTCTGGCAGCGCCCCACCGGAGAAGAGCTCAAACCAGATGAAATAAATACCGATATTCTTTTGCAAAGCTCGGCCCTGCATATCGACGGACTTTACACGGAGGCCTGCCTTTGGGCATGCCGCAGGGCAAAAGACGCGGGAATTCCCGTCATTCTGGACGCAGGCACCCTGCGCGATGGCATGACCGACATTATACGTTTGAGTGATTGCGTTGTAACGTCGGAGGTTTTTTCCAATGCATTTTCCGAAACACATCCCGATACATGCCTTAAACTGGCTGGTATGGGGGTGAAGCTCGCCGGCGTGACACTGGGCTCAAAAGGCTATATCGCGCTGGCAGATGGCCGCTGGATACAAAAGGATGCTTATCGAGTAAAAGCAATTGATACGACCGGCTGTGGCGACGCATTCCACGCCGGCCTCACCTATGGGATTGTAGTTGGCTGGAGCGCAGAACAGTCACTTGATCTTGGCGCATGGGCGGCCGCCATGGTCAGCACAAAAATGGGCGGCCGCACCGGCATCCCTTCGCTCATTGAATTGAAAAATAAATTTAAAACCGGTTCATAATGAAATGACTGTCATTTTCCCATACAGTAATCAGCCCTTACCAGCAGGACCGGCACGCTGGCTTCATGCAGAATTTTCATGGCCACACTGCCCAGCATGGTTCTCTTTCCAGTTCCGGGGGACTTGCCGATCAGCCCCGTATAGCCGCGAGTGACCATGACAATAATTTCAATTCCGTTGTCGGCGGCATAATCTGTGATAATGGTAGCTGCCCGGTCGCTTTCTATCAGAACGGAATTCACCTTCAGACCATCCTCACGAAGCTTTCCCTCAATATCCGCCAGATATTGTTTGGCCTCTGCCATGGCGGTGTCTTTCAATTCGAGATAAGCCTGATGCTTCTGCAGGTTTCTGAATTCGGGAAAATCCACCGAAAATACCCTGATGATGGTGACTTCACTTGAAAGGTCATCTTTCATGATTTTTTTCACATGCGGCAGAGCGTATTCCGCCAGCTTTGAACCATCCAGGGGAACAAGAATTTTTTTATACATATAAATTTCTCCTTTCTATAAATTTTTCAGTTTTCCAAATAATATGATCAAACGCTTACTTTTTTGTACATCAGCAGGAATTCAATTCTCTTCTGGTGTGAGTGAATCGACGCGGCGACACCCACCACTTTATACTATCGGTTCTAATATACATGAGCTTTATTTTAAAAGCCAACACAATGCATCTTTTGCATTGCTTAAAACAAAGTGGTTTCCCAAAAGTTGGAAAAAAATGCCAAATCAGCTACCGAAATTAATCTGATATCCTTCTGTTTCCCGATGCCCCTTTCATGGTGGGCTTCATCGGCTGTTCGTTGCGAGCCTTATTGACCGTTCGTGGTGAACTTTATTGACCGTACCCGGGAAACCTTATGGACCGTTCGTGGTGAGCCTGTCGAACCATGAACGGTCAACTTCTCTGGTAACCTCCCCCTCCTCTCCCCCCTCCCCTCTTTAATCTTGACAGGTAGTCCCATTCTGAATATGGCTATGTGAGGCAATCAAAGCCTCCCGGGGATAAAGCAATCGCCGGAAGGTTTTTTAATTTACACGAAGGAGTGGTACCGAGATGGACAAGCCTGATTCTCAAAATGATCCCCTGCATATGGAGTATTTCTTCAACCCGCGCTCAATTGCAATCATAGGAGCATCAACTGATTATCGTAAACCCGGGGGCCGCTCACTGAATGCCCTCCTGAAGGGAGGCTACAGCGGAAAGATTTATCCGATCAATCCCAATGTCGAACAGATTCGGCAAATCCCCTGTTATGCCAAACTGGCGGACGTTCCGGGTGAGATCGACATGGCCATCATCAGCACCCCGGCACAGACGGTTTTTGAAAAACTCCAACAGTGCGTCGAAAAGAAGGTTAAAGCAGCGGTGATCTTCACCTCCGGCTTCGCGGAAGCCGGCCCGGAAGGTACAGCGCTCCAGCAGGAGCTGACCGAGCTGGCCAGGAAAAACAACTTGCGCATTCTCGGCCCAAACTGCGTGGGCATCGTCAACCTGAGTAAGTCGATGATGGCCAGCTTTGCCAACGTCATCGAATTGGAACCTGTCCATCCCATGACATTCGGCTTTGTCACACAAAGCGGGGCATTCGGAACGATGATGTTCTTTCAGGCCGTGCAGGCTGGTGTCGGTTTCAATGCCTTCGTGAGTGTGGGCAATGAAGCGGATACGGAATTTTCAGACTATCTGCCCTATATGCTCAACAACCCGGAAACAAAAATGGTGGGAGGCTATCTTGAAGGAGCCAAGGACGGATCCAAATTGCGGCGGGCGGCCGAAATGGCCCTGGAGCTCAAAAAGCCGGTAATGATCATGAAGGTCGGCCGCACCGGTGCCGGAGCCAGAGCGGCATCATCTCACACAGGTTCTCTTGCCGGCAACGATCAGGTCTATGATGCCTTTTTCAAACAAATGGGCATCATTCGTCTGGAGACTTTAAGCGAGCTGATATCCTTTGTTATCCTCCACCGCAGCGGGCGGCTCCCGAAAGGGAACAATATCGGTATTTTGTCGATCTCCGGCGGCGCCGGCGTCCTGATGGCGGACCATGCCGAGGGGCTGGGGCTTGATGTGCCGGAATTCACCGGTGAAACTCGCCGTAAACTCGAATCATATCTCCCTCCCTTCGGGTCTGCGAAAAACCCGGTGGATCTCACTGCTGTGGCCGTCTCCGAACCGGAAATGCTGGGGAAGTGCCTCAAAGCCCTGATCGAAGATGAAAATATCCACATGATCGCACTGGCGATGGGGTTCATGGCGCACATGGCGTCGGTTCTGGCCAACGACGTAATTGAAGCTTTCAAATCCACGGATAAGCCCATTGCCATGGCCACCTACGTGATGAATCCCTCAAAAGCAGTCACTGGGGCTGTTGAAGCGATCAGGGAAGCGGGAGTACCGGTTTTTTCCGATCACCTCCATGCCATCACCGCCATGAAGAATCTATCATGGTATGCAAAAAAATTAAGGGATTTCGAAAAAGCCTCCCTGGAGACAAAAACGGTTGAAGTCCGTCCCTCCCCTGCAACAATCGAACTGCTGAACTCGGATACGCCTCTTTCCGAATATGAGGCCAAGGAAATCCTGAAAGACTGTGGCATTGCCGTGACGAACGAGGGTATGGCGACTTCCGCGGCGATGGCGGTTCGTATTGCACGCCGGATAGGCTATCCGGTCGCCATGAAAATTCAATCTCCCCAGATCCGGCACAAGACGGAGGCAGGCGGCATTTTACTGAATATTCGCTCCGATGCTGGAGTTCGCAGTGCCTTCAAGGAAATCGTGAGCCGGGCTCGTAAATTCAATCCCGCCGCCGACATCCAGGGGGTGCTCGTTCAGGAAATGGTCAAAGACGGGCTCGAGATTATCGTCGGAAGCACCAGGGACCCGGTTTTCGGCCATGTCGTCATGTTCGGTCTGGGAGGAATTTTTGTCGAAGCACTGAAAGACATTTCACTGCGTGTGGCGCCCATCACCCTAAACGACGCACAGGAAATGATCCGCGAGATTAAAGGCTACCAGCTCCTCCTGGGCATGCGCGGTAAACCGCCCGTTGATCTCGACGCCCTTACCGACGTGATCATGCGCGTCTCAGAGGTGGTGACGCGACATGGCGATACCATCCAGGAACTGGACATCAATCCCCTTATGGCCTTTAAAAAGGGTGTCAAGGCAGTGGATGCCCTGATCATAAAAAAATGACGCAGGCGCAGCACCTTATTGGCTTGCTGCAAACATTTGTTTGAAGTGTTGAAGAGTCTGGTTTAGTTTCAGCCCTTCCCTTGCCAACCCTGCAACAAATCATCATGTGTTTTTTTGCCCCGGCTGTTCGTCCGGCCGCTGATGCCTGAAGCGGCTGGAATTTGTCCGCCGGAGTTACCCCAAAAATAATATTTCTTGACATAATTCATTTTTCAAATATACTTGCATACAAGTAATTTGTGCACGAGCATATCGGAGATCATATGCGTGGAGATGATTGCATATTTTTTCAATTCGCTAAAGCCTACCAGCTCTCCAGTAAATTTCTCACTCAAAAAGTCGCCGAATTGAATCTTACATCGGTCCAGGCCATGGTGCTGGGTTTTCTGACTGAAGAAGACCAGATCAGCTCCAGCGAGCTGGGTAAACGCACCGAGCTCGACAGTGCAACTCTTACCGGCATTCTGGACCGGCTCGAAGCCGCCGGTTTTCTGGAGCGCAGAAGCAACCCGGATGACCGCCGCTCCATTCACATCCACCTGACACCCAAAGGCAAGGCGCTGGGGCGTGAAACTGCCGAACTTCTGGTTAGCGCCAATCGGGAATTTTTGCACCAGCTGAGCGAAAAGCAGATAAAGGAACTGTTCAGCATCATTCAAACCCTGCGTCTTTCCAGCCCGCAAGCCTGATGACGCATCTCATCCCGGCCGCGCCGCCGGAGAAAAGGAGTAATCATGGGAACAATTCATAAGACCGGATGTGTCCTTTGCCCGCAGAACTGTGGACTGGAAATCGAAGTGGAAGATAACCGCATCGTCAAGGTCAGGGCGGATAAAACCAACGCCAAAAGCGAGGGCTATGTGTGCCGCAAAGGCATGCAAATCGCCTATCACCAACACAATGCCGACCGGCTGAAATATCCGCTTAAAAAAACAGGCGGCAAATTCGAACGCATATCCTGGGACCAGGCAATAGACGAAATATCCGGAAAGCTCAAAAGCATCCTCGGTACGCACGGCCCACGCTCATTCGCCTATATGGGCGGCTCCATGCAAGGCTGTCATTTTGAAGCAGGCTTCGGCGTGCGTCTGCTGCGTGGCCTGGGCTCACAATACCACTACAGCGCCCTGGGCCAGGAATTTGCCAGCGCCTTCTGGGTCATCGGCCACACCCACGGACGGCAATACCTGCATGACCGCCCCGATGCGGACAACGCCGATCTACTTTTCGCCATAGGCTGGAACGGGATGCAAAGCCACCAGATGCCCCAGGCGCCGCTTAAGCTCAGGCGTTTTGCCAAAGACAAAGACAAACTGCTTATCGTTGTCGATCCAAGAAAAACAGAAACGGCCCGACTCGCCGACATCCATCTGCCCATCCGGCCGGGGACTGATTCATTGCTTCTGAAGGCGATGATTTCCATCATCCTGAAAGAAGGATGGGAAAACAAAGACTATCTTGAGTCACGCACCGGCGGTTTTGACCGGATAAGATCTTATTTTGAAAATTTCGACGCGCGCGCCGCCATAGAAGTCTGTGAACTGGACTTTGATGAAGTTTATAAGGTGACCCGTCTTTACGCCACACGTAAGTCAGCTCTGCGTAACGATCTGGGGATCTACATGGGGCGTCATGGAGCGCTCAATTCTTATCTTATTGTCATCTTGCAGTCTATCTGCGGGAGGCTTTGCATTCCCGGTGGTAACGTTCTGCCCGGCCATATGATACCCATCGGTTCGCACTCGGACGAAACCAATCCCAAGACCTGGCGAACGGTTGCCACAAATTCTTTTCCGGTCTGCGGTATTTATCCACCCAGCGTCATGCCGGAGGAAATCCTCAACGACCACCCGGAGCGGCTGCGTGCGGTGCTTGTTGCCGGATCCAACCCGCTGCGCTCATACCCCGACACCACCGCCTATGAAAATGCGTTTGGAAAGCTTGAGCTTCTGGTAACGGCGGAGATTGCCATGACGGAAACGGCGACTCTTTCCCATTACGTTCTGCCGTCACGAAGCGGTTATGAATCATGGGACAGCACTTTTTTCCCTGTCACTTACCCGGGCATTCACTTTCAAATGCGCCGACCGATTATCGAGCCGGATGGGGAGCAGATGGAAATGGGCGAAATTCATCTGCGCATCGCCGACAAAATGGGCCTCGTCCCGCCGATTCCGGATTATCTGTACAAGGCCGCAATGGAGAGCCGTCCCGCTTTTGCGAAGGCTTTGATGCAATATGTTGCCGGCGAACCGAAGGCTTTGAAAACCATGCCGTTCATTTTAGGAAAAACGCTGGGCAAGGCTCTGGGCTCGGTACACCTGTCCGCACTTTGGGGGATGCTCCAAAGCGCTCCCGCAGCCTTTCATAAAAACGCCGAACGGGCCGGCTTCAAGCCGGGGCCGGGACTGGGTGAGGAAATCTTTCAGCAACTTATTGACCATCCCGAAGGCATCTGGGTGGGCAAAATCGATCCGGACGACAACTTCTCCGGCCTGAAAACTTCCGACGGGAGGATCAATCTGCATATCCCTGAATTGCTCGAGGAGCTGGAAACAATTGAACCGGCGCAGGAATTAAAGGCGCTGACTCTCCCCGATTCCTTCCCGCTCATCCTGATGGCCGGCCGCCATGTGGAAACGAACGCCAACACCAATATGCGCGACCCGGCATGGAACAAAGGCATACGCGCCTGCACACTGACGATGCATCCTGACGATGCGGCTCGCCTTAATTTTCAGGATGGCCAACAGGTGCGTGTCAGCACGGAGGCGGGCGTGGAGGAAATCGAGCTGGAAATTACGGACACGACCAGGCCCGGTTATGTCACCATGCCCCATGGCTTCGGCCTGGTGTATAACGGTGTCAAATACGGGGCCAATGTGAACCGTCTGACAAAAAACACACACCGCGACCGCTTCGGCACACCGCAGCACCGTTTTGTGCCGTGCCGGGTGGAGGCTATGTAAAAAAATAAAGGGGGCACTATTAGTGAATTGGTAAAAATAAGCGTAGCAGACCATATTGCGGATGTCCGCTTCAACCGTCCCGACAAGTATAACGCTTTGAGCTTTGCTCTGATTGACGCGATCGCGGAGGCGATCGATGATCTGGCCTCCCGACCGGGCGTGAGGGTGGTGGTGATTTCAGGCGAAGGCAGGAGCTTTTGCGCCGGCCTCGATATTGAAAACTTCGCGGCCATGCAATCCGGTGACAACAGGTTCCCGAATCTTACCGAGCGTTACAAAGAGAGAATCACCAACGTCTATCAGCATATCTGTTACGGCTGGAAAGAGCTGCCCATGCCGGTGATCGCCGCCATTCACGGAGTGGCTCTCGGCGGCGGCCTGCAGATCGCCATGGGCGCAGATATCAGGTTCAGCACACCGGATACCAAATTTTCCGTCATGGAAATGCGCTGGGGCCTTATCCCGGACATGAGTCTGACGCAGACAATACGCGATGTCCTGCCGATCGACGTGGCCAAGGAACTCATTTTTACGGGCCGAGTCATAAAAGGTGAAGAAGCTCTGAGGCTAAAATTAATCACTCATTTAAGCGACAATCCCTTCGATGAGGCCATGGCGCTCGCCCGTGAAATAGCCTCGAAAAACCCCGATGCCGTTCGTGCCGCCAAAAAGCTGATAAATGAGGTCTGGCACGGCGATTCAGCCCGCGGCCTTATGATGGAATCCCAACTTATGATGAAGCTGATGGGCAGCGCCAACCAGTTAGAGGCGGTAAACTCACAACTCACCGGCAATCCTCCCAACTTCAAGGACCCGGTATGAGAAAAAACAGATGAAGATTGAAGATGGCAAAATGGCCCTGTGGAGTACCTATATTACCCGGGGCACAGATATGTTTGAAGTGATTTGAAAATAAAATTAATTTATGGAGGTTGACCCCATGTCAAAATTGCTGGAAATGCTCGGTTGCCGTTATCCGATTATTCAAGGTCCGATCGGTATGTTCAACAGCCCCCAAATGGTTGCCGCCGTGAGCGAGGCGGGAGGCTACGGCCTGCTGGCGATAGGCTTCATTAACGACGGCGACACGGTCCGCCGTCTCATTGACGATGTGCGCAAGCTGACGGACAAGCCTTTCGGAGCCAATGTTGTTTTGCTGAATCCGTCAAGCGGTGAGTTTTTAAAAATTCTGGCGGACGCAGGCGTAAAAACCGTCACCACTTCGGTGGGCTCACCCCGGGACATCTACCCGGTCATCCATGATCTGGGAATGAAAGGCATTCACGTTGTCCTGGCGGCAGCCCACGCCATCAGTGCGGTAAAGGCGGGCGCCGACGGACTGGTAGTGGTCGGCTCGGAAGCCGGCGGCTTGAGAACCACCGGTTCCGAATCCTCCACTATGGTTCTTGTTCCCCTGGTGGCAGACGCAGTGGATGTGCCGATTGTAGCGGCAGGCGGCATCGCCGACTCACGCGGGTACCGGGCTGCTATGGCCCTGGGCGCTCAAGGAGTCCAGGTGGGAACGAGATTTTTGGCATCCGAAGAAAGCCCAGCCGGTGCCGCATGGAAAAAAGCCATCGTGGAGTGCACAGACGGAGGAACCGGCCTGATCCCGCTTGAGGACACGCGGATGGCGCAAAGGCTCATCATCACGCCCTGGATCAAGGAAAAGCTTGCCGACCAGTCGGTGAAAAACCTGACTCCGCTTCTGGAGCGCAATCCTGAGGCCACCGGTGATTACGAGCGAGCGGCTTTCGGCAGTGGCCAGGTAGGCGCATTGATTAAAGACATAAAGCCCATCGCCGAAATCATCGCCGAAATGGTCTCATAAGCGGGCCTGACCCACGTGATTGAGGTATTATTTTTCCTTTTTCACGCTATCGAGCATCTTACCTGCTCCGTCCTGGAACGCCTGCAGATAGGCCTGCTGCGTCGATGACTCGAACAAAAGCCCCACGTCGGATGAGTAGTTGACGGCGATGTTGATCGCCCGCTTGCAGCCGAGCACAGGCTCGCCGTTTTTCACAATTTCCCCGGCGAGCTTCATTGCCTCTTCCATGAGTTTAGCTTTGGGATAGACGTGCTCGACCAGGCCTATCCGCAGCGCCTCCTGCGCGTCGATTCGTCTGCCGGTGTAAATCAGCTCTTTGGCCTTGCCGACACCCACCACTCTGGGCAGGCGCTGCGTGCCGCCTCCGTCGGGGATGATTCCCAGCTGCACCTCGGGTATGGAAAACTGCGCAGTTTCATCAGCCAGGCGGATATCGCATCCAAGCGCCAGCTCCAGGCCAGCTCCGAAGCAGAAACCGTTGATGGCGGCAATGACCGGGACCGGCAATTTTTCGAAAGCGGTAAAGCAGTCACGATAAATCTGGATTTGGCCGAAACGATCATGCCGTTTCATTTCGCTTGACAAATCCTCACCTGCAGCGATCATCTTCAGATCTATACCGGCGCAAAAGGATTTGTCACCCGCACCGGTAATGATAGCTACTCTGATGGACGGGTCACCAAGAATATGGGCCGCCGCATCGTAGAGTCCTTTGAGAATACCGCCGTTAAAAGCGTTTCTGGCCTCGGGACGGTTGAGTACGACGGTACCAATTTTGTCTTTAACCTCCAGTTGAACATCATGATAGGTAAACATATCTTCCTCCTTTATTAAATTTCATAACATGCCAGTATCTCGCCAAAATAAAGAGTGTGGTAATCCTTACGGGGATAAAGCGCCCGATCGCAGGCTGCGTCAAGATAATCGGGATCCATCGCGGATTTAAAGACTATCCGGCACTCCAGATGAATGCCGGCCACAGAGATGATGGGCGATACCGTCTTCTGTCCGCTTTCGGTTTTTAAATTGCAGGCTTTGAACTTGTCCACATCACGGCCGGATTTGGTTCCGCAAAACGAAGTCTCCTTGAGCATATTTCCAGATGGGATACTCACCGTGAAATCGGCCGCCTTCTCGATGATCCCGAAAGTGTGGCGGGTGGGTCGCACCGCCACCATCAGGATCGGTCGCTGCCAGATAAACCCGAACGTCGCCCATCCGATGGTCATGGTATTTAGTCCGGCCTCTGATTGCACTGTCAAAAATGCACCTTTTCTTATTTTACCCATTGCCTCTCGGGCAATATCCATATAGTTCAATTCCTTCATTTCTTCTCCTTAAAAATTTTTCAGCCACGACATTCTGCCCCAGCACCCATAATAGTCAAGATAATTTTTACGTACCGGAAAAAAGTCCGGTAGGGGAGATGCTAATTTTGCTGCTGGCTCTTTTGGCTGAAAAGTTGTAAGTGTGCTCCTGCAAAAAGTAATGCCGCCAGGGCATTAAAAAATTCATGATCAAAAAACAAAGGAGTTGAACATGAACTATCTGTTGCAGCCGAAAAAGTACAAGAGTCTGATGTCCGATGAAGGTTCCCGCGCCATCATGGATAAAACCATCAACTTTTTTGAGACAATGGGCAAGACGAGGATCACCGAAGATTTCAATAAAAAAGTCTGGTACCGGGAATTCGTCGATTTTATCGGCAAGGAACAGATTTTCGCCAAACTGCTCACCCCCAGTCAGTACGGCGGGGGAGATCCCGACTGCCGCTGGGACACGGCACGCAACAGTGAGTTTTCCGAGCTTCTCGCCTTTTACGGACTCGGCTACTGGTACTGTTTTCAGGTCAGCATCCTGGGACTGGGGCCGATCTGGATGAGCTCCAATGAAAAGGCAAAACAAAAGGCGGCCGAGCT
>Ga0255345_1002862_pt1 | contig 21073 bp, 29 predicted proteins | sample wastewater_treat_6_FD_192415 | JGI IMG/M metagenome (GOLD analysis project Ga0255345, IMG submission 192415) | Wastewater microbial communities from Lulu Island WWTP, Vancouver, Canada - plant20 | ecosystem: Engineered > WWTP > Wastewater > Unclassified | place: Canada: Vancouver, British...
AAATTAGCCATAAAAAATTTAATATGAAAGCAAAATACGTTTAAAATGTTACATAATGAAATTGTTGTTAAACTAAAATGCTAAAATTAAGTATGTAAAAAATTCTTTTAATAGGAAAAAATATGTTGAATATGATACAAAATGGATGATAAATTGGCAAATTGATTAAAATATTTCGATAATAATTACAAAAAGATTTATTTTCACTTAAATTTTTAAATAAAAAACTGCTTAATATGGAATAGGATAAGGAGAAAATAAATATCTTTGTAGCAAAATATGTTATAGTATACACTTTTTAAAATAACGAATTTATGTGTGGAATTGTAGGATATATAGGGAAGCAAGATGCTTATCCAATACTAATTAAAGGCTTACATCGTTTGGAATACCGTGGTTATGATAGTGCTGGTGTGGCTTTAATCAACGAAGCTGGTAGCTTAAATGTGTATAAATCGAAAGGAAAGGTATCTGATTTAGAACAATCAGCTACTTCAAAAGATATTAGTGGTACTATCGGAGTGGCACATACTCGATGGGCTACACATGGTGAGCCTAATAATGAAAATGCCCATCCTCATTATTCTCAATCAGAATCGCTGGCATTAATTCATAATGGGATTATCGAAAATTATATGGTAATCAAAAAAGAGCTAATTCGGAATGGTTATACATTTAAGAGCTCTACAGATACTGAGGTATTGGTACAATTTATAGAATATGTAAAAAAAACGAATCAAGTAGACTTGTGTCATGCTGTACAAATTGCGTTGAGAGAAGTAGTAGGTGCATATGCTATTGCTGTGCTTGATAAGAATGATCCAAAGCAAATAATTGCTGCTCGCAAAAGTAGTCCATTAGTTGTAGGGATTGGGGATGGCGAGTTTTTTTTAGCCTCTGATGCTACTCCAATTATTGAATATACGAATAAAGTAGTGTATGTGAATGACGAAGAAATAGCCGTGATACATATAGATAAGGGTTTAAAGTTGCTCAATTTAGTTGATATTGAACAAACAGCAGAAGTAAAACAGTTGGAAATGAATCTTAGTCAACTTGAAAAGGGTGGGTATGAGCATTTTATGATTAAGGAAATCAACGAACAACCACACACCTTAATAGATTGTATCAGAGGACGAATTAATGTTGAGGGTACTGATGTAAAATTGTCTGGTGTGATTGATCATCAAGATAAATTTTTGAAAGCTAAACGTATTATTATTGTAGCATGTGGTACTTCTTGGCATGCAGGATTAATAGGCGAATATTTGATAGAAGATTTGTGTCGTATACCCGTAGAGGTTGAATATGCATCGGAATTTAGGTATCGCAATCCAATTATTCATCCAGATGATATTGTAATAGCCATTTCTCAATCAGGAGAAACTGCCGACACCCTAGCTGCTGTAGAAATTGCTAAAAGTCAAGGAGCATTTATTTATGGTATCTGCAATGTGGTAGGATCGTCTATACCTCGTGCAACACATTCGGGATCGTATATACATGTAGGTCCAGAAATTGGTGTTGCATCTACTAAGGCATTTACTGGACAAATAACTGTATTGTCAATGTTGGCGTTGACTGTAGCCAAATTGCGTAAAACTATTCAACCAGAAGAGTACAGAAAACTTATTGGAGAATTGCAAGCTATTCCAAATAAAATGCAAGAAGTACTCAAACTAGATAACCAAATAAAAGATTTGGCAAAAATGTTTACGTATGCCCATAATTTTATATATTTGGGTCGAGGCTATAATTATCCAGCAGCCCTTGAGGGAGCATTAAAACTAAAAGAAATATCATATATCCATGCCGAAGGGTATCCTGCTGCAGAAATGAAACATGGTCCTATAGCGTTGATTGATGCAGAAATGCCAGTAGTGGCGATAGCTACTAAAGATAGTATTTATGATAAAACTGTTAGCAATATTCAAGAAATAAAAGCCCGTAAAGGAAGGGTTATTGCCGTGGTTACAGAAGGAGACGATGTGGTTAGCGAGATTGCTGATTACTGTATTGCTATACCAGAATCATTAGAATATTTTGCTCCTATTGTTTCGGCTATTCCATTGCAGTTATTTGCTTATTATATAGCTGTAAATAAGGGTCGCAATGTAGACCAACCACGTAATTTAGCTAAATCGGTAACGGTAGAGTAAAAACTATTTATTTTGTTTATATTAAAAAGAATCGCTCCAAAATAGGGCGATTCTTTTGTTAGATAGAGGTTAAAAATCAATGTGTAACGAAACTATTGCAACAACAATCCCTTAGCTACTTCGTCAGCAGCACAAGCCCCTTTTAGTTTTTTTACTATTGTTAGAGCAAAATCCATACTAAATCCTGGACCTTTTCCTGTAACTATTTCGCCAGCATCTGCTACTTTATCATCACTTATAGTAGCTCCGTGTAAATATGTTTCAAAACTTGGGTAACAAGTGGCAATTTTTCCTTGTAATAAATTCAACTCGCCCAAAATAAGTGGTGCAGCACAAATGGCTCCCATTAATTTACCACTATGTACATGCTGGCTGATTAATTCTTTTAGTTTTTCATGTTTATTTAAGTTCGAAGTACCAGGCATACCTCCTGGTAACAGTAGACACTCAGCATTATTATATGCTCCTTCTGCGAATAATTGGTCAGCAACAACCACAATATTGTGAGCTCCAATAACAGCTAGTTGAGGTTCGATTGCAACAGTTGTAGTTTCGATACCTGCTCTGCGTAAGATGTCGATGGTAGAAATTGCTTCTATTTCTTCAAAACCATTGGCTAAAAAAACGTACGTCATAGTATTTTGTGTTTAAATGTATGAATAATTGTGTGAAAAATACTGTTTGCTATCTAACAAACATTTACAAATATAGTAATTATTTTGGAAAAGATTGTATATTTGCACTGCAAAAAGGGGGTTTAGCTCATCTGGCTAGAGCGCGACACTGGCAGTGTCGAGGTGACCGGTTCGAGTCCGGTAATCTCCACAAAACATATCTCTATCCCTTACAGGGAAAAGGATTGAGAAATTTTACAAACAAAACTGCGTCAGCAATGCGTCAGAACTTTTTTACAAGAGTTGATACTCCTGTAAAAAAAAAATGTCTATACATCAAAATTACCAAAACGCTATTTATAAGTTTTATCCTGCATACCTTGCTATTGGTAAGGAATGGATTATTGTCTATTATGTATATAATCCATATACTAATGAAATGCAGCGGTTTCGAATCCGTATAAATCACATCAAGAATGTTACAGAACGTCGAAAAATTGCACGTTCTATAATTACAGAAATTAATCAAAAACTGTATAGTGGGTGGAATCCTTGTATAAAAGAAGAAAATAAGATTGTTTTTACTCCTCTTTTAGATGTCATAGAAATTTATAAAACCTCAAAATTTAAGGAATTAGAATATAATTCTCAACGTTCGTATGAAAGCTACCTTGTAAAGTTTAGAGAATATATACTAAAAATTAACGATAAATTATTACCTCAAGACTTTACATCAGCACATGCATCTAAGATGATGTTACAACTTAAATCAGCAGTATCACCACGTACATACAATAATAACTTACGTTTCTTGAAAACATTATTTAATTGGATGATTGAATATTCCTACTTACAAGTAAATCCTTTTATAAAACTCCAGCCACAAAGCAATAAACTCTGTAAGAAAAAACGTATCGCATTTACTCGTTCAGAAATTCATGATCTTATTGTTATGTTAGAGAAAGAAAATCCACGTTTTGCAATAGTTTGTCAATTAATATATTACTGCCTATTACGTCCCGACGATATTGTGGAATTAAAAAAATCTAGCATCGATTTAGAAAATCATTTAATATACATAAAAGCTGAACAAACGAAAAATCAAAAAGATAGTTATCGTGTAATTCCTAGTGTGTTGGATGAAAGTTTAAGAAAGCTAGAATTAGAAAAACTTAAAGACACGGACTATATTTTTTCAGATACAAAAGGCTACAACATAGAGGCAGGAAAATTAAAATTAAGCCCCAGGAAACTAAGTCGAATTTGGTCAGATTTTGTACGTCCCAAAATGAAGTGGGGGCTTGAATATCAATTATATTCCTTAAAAGACACAGGAATAACGAATATGCTATCAGACGGCATATCTCCAGCATTTGTACAAGGACAAGCAGATCATTACAGTTTAGAAGTAACGAACAAATATATACATACTCGTACACCTGAAGGGTACGAACAAATAAGAAGTTTAACAAAAAAAATTTAAAAAAGATGGGAAGAAATTTATTTATTGATGCCGAATGGTTTTTAGACCAAAGAATTTATTTAATTGGATATGCCTATAATCTTAGTGCTTGTTATCAGCTACATGATATGACTATGAATAGATATTCCTTTGCTACTATACTTAGAGATGTTGATGCGATTTATTGTTATGGTCCAGATATAGGCATGATAGAAAAATTCTTCAATTGTGATTTAAAGAACTATTTTTATTGTTTCAATTTATTATCTATAATAAGAAGGTTGGAACCTGATTTGCCAAGTTATAAATTATGTGATTTAGAAAAGCATATAGGTATAGAGAGGTCGACAATGGAATACAAGACTAATATTTTCCAACTACATAAAGATTGGAAAAATCCTTTAAAAAAACATTATGCGATGAAATACAACAGGGAAGATGTTCACAACATGATAAGAGTAAAAAATTACTTTTTCCAGTTGCATAATATTACGAGAAAAGATATAGAGAAATACCGTCTATAACGTGAAAGCCCGATATAGTGTATATATCGGGCTTTCTTTCATTTCACTGTTTTCGCCGTTTTCGCCGTGGTTTCAATTTCGTTGAGACATTAAGAATAGAAACACTTGTTTTACCGCCTAGTTACTTGGTTACTTAGTTACTCTTACTTTGTATTTTGATATGCAAATATAATTAAAAAAAACTTCTTATAAACAATAGTAGAATAAAAAAAACAAGAATATTAAATATAATTCCACTTAGTAGTAGATATTTTTGGAATAAGGTCATTTTCATTTTATGTTCTACTTTAAATGACGGAATTTTAAATTGATGTTCTTTCGCTGAAATTATAGTTGTATCTAATTGTTCTGACACTAATAGAAAATCTTGTGTAGGCATTTTAACTAAACTAGCTTTAGCTCCAGTACTTGTTTTAACACTTGCTATTTCTGTTTGTACATCAACCTTTTCTAAGCATGGATTTTTTATTAATGTATCCTGGTAAGAATAATTTATAAGGGTAGTATCCTTATATTTTAATCGAACCATTGTACTGTCTTTTGTTAGTTCTGGATATCTCTTTAGTAAATTTTCTAATTTACGTTGTGGGCTACAAGCCGTTAGGATTGCTAACGACAGTATTATTAACAGGATTGTTTTTTTCATTTTTTTGTTTCTTTAAACTTTTATTTTCTAATAATAATTTCTCTAACTGCAGATTAAGATCTTGTATTTGTTGTTTTAATTCAAAGTTTTGTATCTCTAATCTACGTTGTGTTACTTCTAGATCAACATTTTGTTTTTTCACTAACAAAATCTCTTGCATCAATTTATTGTTGTGATCCGCTAACGAGTTAATAGAAGATTGCAGATCCTGGAGGAAATTATTATCTCTTTGTTTTCTTCCAAACAGCCATCCAACAATAGCAGTCAATGGTGTAAGAATATAGGGTAAAAACGTTTCTAACCATGCCATATTAAATACCATTCCAAACGTTTTCAATTTTTTGCGTACATGATAACCAACTGTATTGATTAGCCAACAGAATACCCTGTGTTCTCATTTCGGTTTTATCCTCTTCAGACATTTCTGAATAGACTCTAATAGCCTCTTGTATACTCCAGGTTGTTGTTCCGCAATTAATCGCTGCTTGAGGAGTTAAAAACTCCGCTAATCCATCAACGAAGCTGGAAAGTAAAATGGCTTTACCATTTTGTCCAGCCGCTAGTGCCTCTAACGCGACTAAACCAAACGGCTCGTGAGTCGACGGCATAATTATTAGATCTGCACTCGACATCGCATTAATTTTGTCTTGTCCATATAATCCAGGTATATAATGTATATATTCTGTAGAATCTGCAAGCCTTTGTAAATCTTCTAATAGACGTTCGCTAGAACCTTGCGAGGAGCCAATAAATATTAAATCAGCATCTTCAGGGATTTTGGTTGAGAAAAGAGTTTGAACATTTTTCATCTCCGCAATTCTTCCTATATATACAAATTTTCGAGTTCGATTACCTGGTAATTGGTATTCTTGTGCATTTGCGTATTCTTGAGCATTTACGCCATTGTGAATAACATGTGTTTTGTGTGAGAATATAGAGAAAGGAAATATATCAGCATATTTCTGTGTAACATGAATTATTGCGTCAGCTTGTTTACAAGCTTCAAATTCTTCACTACATGCCCGATCATACATCATTTTTTGAAAAGGATGAATGTCGGTAATATAATTATTAATTGACAGATGAACAGCAAACACAATTTTAGCTCCAGTTACTCGAGCAATTTCTTGTGCTGCAATAGCAACACTCCAATCGAGGGCGTGAATGATATCAGGAGTTTGTATATTATTATTTTTTATTAAACTAAGAGCCAAAGCTACATATCGTGATTGCAGAATAAATGTATCTGTAAGAGCCTCTTTCGTTTTCATTAAAGAGGGGTATCCATCTATAGACCAAACTGTTATTCCGTTAAAATCTTCTAGTTCGTCTCCAATGGTAATTACATCAACATTAAAATTATCGCGATTAATGTTTTCTATTACATTATATAAGTGAACTCCTAATCCACCCATGCTATTACGTACTGAATCAGGACTTAAAATTAAAATGTTTTTCATATATTATAAATTTGGAAGATAAATATTTATATAATTTGTTGCATTAAGGGTATGTGAAATATTTGCAAGATGCTTAATATGTTTCCATCTCACATTCAGAAAATGATTACCTAGTCCATCATCGTCTATCCATATAGCTTCTACATAGCTATTAGGAATGCCAAAAACGGAATCGTAAACATGTGTTCCTACAGATTCAGGTGCATAGAAAGAAAAACCCCCTGGATCTACAGAATTATTATAAGAAACGACACCGCCTGTTACCCCATTCATAGACGCATATGTTTTTCCTATCATATACCATCCAGGCACCTCGAGGTTATGGTAACTATCTACATCAGCATCGTATGTCCCTCTTGTTTTTTCATGCTGAAAATGATCGTTAATTAGATGAACATACAAGCGGTCATGTAAACGTGTAGTCTCTTCGTAGGATCTAAAAACTAAAAATGCTGTTTGTCCTTCTACATTTATGTATTTACGTATCCTCATTGATTTTAAAATCTCAGACATATTGTAATTAACATTCCGTTCTAAAAGATCACTTACATTTGTAGTAATAATACATTTTTGTAAAAGAGATATTTTATCTTCAGGAATTAATCTGTTTAGCCTAAATTTCAGAGATATACTAGCTCCTACATTTTCATATTGAGGAAAAATAACGCGAGGTCTAAATTCACCAGAAGTAAAAGCATCAATTATGTTATTAGACATTCCAGGTGTATCATTCATAAAATCGGCTAATGAGATAGAACTAACTGCAGACGAATTATCTGGAGAGTTAGAAGATGTTTGTTCAACTGGTTTTTTGAACAAATCATTTTTGGGGGATGAATTAGAATTGATAAGTATCATGTTGTTTTAATTAAAAGATTATTTTTATTTATAATAGATTCTCATTACTGCAAATTTTTTAGCAGATCCAAGTCCTTCAAAACGAATACGTATATCTTCTTTTATTTCCGTATCAGGATTATTCGTAATTTTTAAAGTAGTACCAGGCAAGACAGGGATGTTATCCTGAATAAAAACAATATCATTTCCTGTATTGACAAATATGAGTGAAGTATATCCATCAGGTATAATTACAGCATTATCTGTATAATATGTAGCTTTTGTTGTTGTTTCGTATTTCTTATTCATTTTTATTTCTATAAAGTAAATATCCTATTCCTAATGCAATTAATAGTAAACTACCTAATCCGATTGTAGCTACTTGTTTTAAACTAATGTTTTTTTTTTTAGATAAAGGTCAACGTATTTTTTAAATTCTTCGACAGTTATTTTGCTATCTTTATTCAAATCAATTATTTTGTTTTGTTCTGCTATTTTTTCTGCAGATATACTACTTGTTTGAATTATCCAACTGTCTGGTTTTCCTAAAGCTGCAGGGAAAAAAGTTCCTAGATATAAATCATGTACAGATTTCATTTTACCTGTTAAACCAAGTTTTTGATAATATTTTAAAATATAATCTAATTGTTGTATGTTGCTCATGTTTTTAAGCAAACTAGTAGTAGTTCCTAACCAGGTAGCAGTAGATGGCATAAATTGTATTAAGCCAGTAGCCCCAGTAATTGGATTTACTGCAGATGGATTAATTTTACTTTCAGCATACATTACTACCATTAGCCAATCTGGTTCTATTTTTAACTTTTTAGAGATATCAGTTAATTTTAATAGAAACTCTTCTGTATTATTTTTTATATATTCTTTGTATATCATATTAGTTTAATGATGATAGTAAAAATAACCCAAGGGCTATTAATGTATTTTTTTTCTTCGCTTCAGCTTGTTTAGGTCGATTGTCATTAATCCATTTTTGTATTTCTTCCTTATTAGAATAATCAATTGATGTTTCTCTTACCCAGGCTGTTGATTCAGCGTGAATACCAGGTACAAAAAATGGATTGATTTCTAACCAAAAATATCCGTATAGATCATAATAATATTTACCTGTTATTATGCCCTGGTAATTAATGCTTTTAATTTCTAATGAATAGTTTTTATGTGAATTCTTTGAAGTATTGTATTCTAAAAATTCGGGGAAATTTTTTAGAACCTCGTTTTTTTGTTCTTGGTATAGATTTTCATCTTTTTTCCAAACAACTTCTTTAAAATCATGTTTATGATAATTACTAGCTAAATAGCTAAAAAAATTACCTACCGATTTCCAGAAAGAATCAGATACGCTAACCTGTTGCGTTAAGTATTTATCTTCAGCTAGCATTTTATCTAGTTCTTTTACATATTCTTTTCTTACAGAAAAAACAGCATTTGCAGGAATATTCTTTGTGTAAGTATATAACTTATAGTTAATGAACTTAAATGGATTGCTATATATAGCTGTCCAGGTACAAAGCACGCTAAATGGCAACTTTGCTACTGGAAAGTTGTCTTTAACTTTACTCTTGTAAATAGATATTTCTTTTTTTAGATCTTCCATCTATTTTCTTTTTTTAGGGAGATACGATAAAGCAACTGGTAATAGTTTATAACCAATTAAGAAAGCACCAATTATACTTACTGTTTTTAAAATACCTTTACCAGATGCATTAGAAATTGCATTATCAACTATTTTTTGATTTTTTGCATTCTCTTTTAGTACACGTTTATATACATCACTGGGTAATGTATTTTTTAGATCAGCCAATAAATCAGCAGATAAGCCAATGTCTACGGTACTTTGTTGTAGTAATGATTTAACGATAGCTGTTGTAATGGTTGCAGTAGTTATTACAATTGCAGCTGCTATAATTATATATACAATAACGGGGATGGCGGAGATACCAGGGTTATTCATAAATACATTTAAGTCAGTATAATATGATTCTAATTCTTGTGAATAACCTTGTTTTTTGCCCGTAATTCCTTGGTTAGCTAATAGTTGGTTATTTCTATCTATCAGATTGTTTTGTAAATAATATAATTTTTTCTTTATTTCTAAAGGAATAGGCATATTATTCTCATTTGCTGCATTGATCAAACGTGCACAAAGCAAGTTTCTTTCTAAAATAACAGCATTATTATATAACAATTGATTTAGATCATTTTGAACGGCTGTAGCTTGTTTATTCTGCGTCCAGTTCTCTAATATATCAGAACGGAATATATGGCATTCCTTATTGTTATAAAAACATTTGAAACATACATCCTTTGTTTTTGTATCAAAGTAATCTCCAGTAATTGTAACAGTACTACCTACTGGTACGATAGTAGAAACAGATCTTGTATATCCGTCTTCTGTTAAGCTAGGAACGCCAATTCCTAAATTAGCATTATTAAGAGCGTATAGAGTTGCATCTTTGGCGTCATTATCAAATTTAGTATATATAGACATAGTAGTATAATTTAGTTAAGCATATTTGTTAATTTATCAGGACCAAACATCATTTTTATTTGTTTATAATCCATTCCCATTACTTTTTTACCACTTGATGCAAATTCTGCAAAAGCTTCTATATATTCTACAAATTCAGGATCTGCCTTTCCCCATTTCTGCAACGCTTTTTCTAACCTGTCTGTTTTATTTTCATCTAAGGTTATTTCTTCAGTGTAGGTTTCTTGAATCGAGTTTTTTTCATCTTCTATACCTTGAATAGCGATTGTTCCAGGACTACCGAATTTATTTAGAATAAGAGGAACAATCGTTCCTACATAAGGCGTTAATCTTTCTAAGAATTGTTCTGTAACTGAGTTTTTTCTATTTGCTTCTTTTTCAAGATATTTATTTTCTTCTCTAAGTTCTTCGAGTTCTTTTTTTAACATCAAATCTTCGAACATTTTTTTAGCTCTACGATCTACCTCCTCCTCTGTGATGCCTGTAATAGATGATGACGTTTGAATATTTTGTTCTGAATCGAAGTTGTTAAATTCTTCAAAGAAATTACCTCTTTTACTATTTTTAGTATCTTTTGCAATAATAGTGTAGCCTCCTCCTTTACTTAGTTCCATTACCGACTTGAATAGAGATATATTGTCTTCAAAAGTTCTTTGTTCGTCAGATTCAAACACCTGGTAATTATCGCCGTTTTTTATACGTACGCTAAAATATTTAGATTCGTTTAGTCGTAACCATTTTTCGACATCTTCAACTTTTTTTATCATATTATTTTTCAATTATACAGTTAAAAAACACACTTTTAAAATCACTTGCTTGAGGGTTGATAACTTCAATGTAACTGTTTGTAAAATCGAATTTAATATTTTCGAAAGAAAGCCAATACGCTAATCTGTCTTGTTTAAATAGATACAAAGGAACATTTTGAAAGAATTGTAGATTCCCTCTACGTAAAGTAAGAAATGCTTTTACAAATGTAGTTTCATTAATTACCTCATTTCCTTCTGCAGTCTTATAGGGTAAAGATGTTATAATATTTCTAAATTTAGCATCTCGTAACGTATTGTTTTCGCTAAAATACGTGCGTTTTTGATTTAGTTTCAATTCAAAATTTTGTACAGAAATTGCAGCTTTATCATTAATAGGGGAGGATACAGATTTTTCTACATACCAAAAAACAAATAACATACATTTTGGTTCTGTTAACTGATTGTTAGATATATCAATATAACTCATTGGCAAATCGAACACATGGTTCAGATTAAGCCTATTTCCATTTCTATTATATGTGCTGAATATTTCTGATGGAATAGCATCTAATACTCTATTTTGCGTTTTTTTCTCAAAAAATGTCATTTTTGAAAATGGGAAAGTAATATTCATTCCCGAAAATGATTGTACTATTTCGTCGCATAGATCGACGTGTTTAATAACTTTATCACGTAATACAGCATTATCTGGGAAATATACCCTATTTTGGTTAGGATATATTACAACTTCTAAAGCTATTGCACCGCTTACTGTTTGTGTTCCAATTGGATTATTCATATTTTTTTAATATAAAAATGTAATACTTTCTTTAATAGGTTCGAAACTGTCTCCACGGTATAGTAGAAAACTGTTTTCAAAATCTATTTTAATATTATCAAAATAGACATTAATGGTTTTTCCCTGTTCGGTCAATAAACAGGTAGGAATATGTTCGATATATCCATTTTCAGCTTTTATCTCAAGGTAGCTTGTAGGTTTTATAAACTTAAAAAAATTATCCTCCGCTTCTCTATTAGAGCTACACATTATCTGTTTAATCTTATGATTCCTATAACTTTTAGGAATATAATCGCTTAATCGAAAATTTTGCACTCTATTATCTTGTAGAATAGGTATTTCGCATGTAAAACTGCCTGTAATAACAGGATCAGATATTTCAACTTTTTTAGTTGTATAACTTACATACATTAGAAAACGATACGAATAACCAGGAGCTAAGAAACAAGAAAAGAATGTATTGTTTGTATCTATTTGTCTGTTTATTAAGATAGATCTAATAACAGCTAAATTGTCTTGATTTTCACAATCTAAAACTAATGAGGAGTATTCCATATTCTTAAATATGTATTCTCCATTTTTGTCTACTACATTCAGAAATGTAGTAGAATCAGAAAATGAATCTAATTGTGTAATAAAATTACTATCGTCATCAGCACCAGAGAATGGATTTCCAATGAATTTATCTTGTGTAGAAAAAAATAACCATATATGTTGAATTGTTTTCCCATGTAAAATGTCTTCATTAAAATATACACGTCCAGATGACGAATCTATTTTTATTTCGAAACAAGCCAAATTTTGTAGTATCATTTTTCTATAAGATTTTTGTAACATGGAGTGAACCCAATCACTCCATATTTTAAGTGTTTATTTTTTTAAATAAGTGATGCAAACGGATTGCTTTGCTCTTTAAAAGATGGATTTGTACCACCTTCAATCAACCAACCGTCAACAATAAGTACAAGATATGCTTTTTCTGTATTAGCTACAGGTTTGATATCTGTTGTTGCATTAGCTGGGAATGAGATAGTTACTTTTTGGTCTTTTGTTCCTGCAAACGCAAATTGTTCAGGCAAGTTAAGTAATAATTGATCCATGTCAAACTGCGGAATTAAACCTGCAGATTTTAATGTTTCCCCATCAACTACTACTACTGGTTGGGTTTCTGGCACATATCTGAAACGACGTAAAGGCAAACCTTGGTAATTTACAGCAGATCCTGTTGTAATTGACATTTTACCAGAATATACAGCCTCGGCATCTGCGTTAGCAAATCCTTTATAACCTGTAGGTAAAGCTGCAGTTTCAAGAAGTGGATAAGACAAAATAGGGGCGTGTCCTTCTTTCCCAATTGTTTCTATCATAAGTCCAACGAAAAAACCTTTTACAACGAACAAATCATTACGTTTCAATAATGTTTCTGTTAATCGTTTCGCACCTTCTCGGTTAACCTCGAATGAATATACTCCATTTCCTTTCACAAATTCAGCTTCTAATCGAAGTTCTGCAGTTTGTGGTTTTAGTCCTTTAGGACCGTAATAATTAAGAGCCTTCTCGAAACGCTCTCTGTCAAATCTAATGTTTGTTTTAGACATAATAATAATTTTTTATATTGTTTGTTTACTGAATAGGATTATCTGCACCTGTTGCTTTCTTAAAGCTTACAGGGTTATTGTTTTCATGCTTTTTTTTTTCTACAAACAATGAATTTACGATAGCACTTCTATCTCCTAATCCTTGTACATTGTTTACTCCTTCAATACCTAGTTTTCCAGCTAAATCAAATTGTTGAGCTGTTTTGTAGCTTGCTACAGCAGCTACAGCATCTCCAACTCTTTCGGTTCCTGGTACTAAAATAGGCAATGCAATACCTATTCCTAATTGAGCATACGTAGCCATTTCTCCTGCAGTTTCACCAAGCAGTTTATCAACCACTTGCATTCCTGCACCTACGGCTATTGTAGTGATACCTTGTTTTACACGGTCATTCACATTTACTTTTTTTCCTTTTTTATTTTTTAAAATTGCCATACCTTTAAGGGTTAAATTATTTTAAACTACTGATTTTTTTCGTTAGCAGTTCACTTTTTTTGTTTTCTGCTTTTCTTCTGTTACACTCTTTTTGCCATTCGTTGTATTTTTTCAAATACGCTTCTTTAGTGGCAATGCTAGCACTAGCCTTAGGCTTTGTGGGTTTTTTGGGCATTTTTAGTTTCGCCATGTTTTTCTTTTTTTTAGATGTTGATAATTTATTTTTTTGTTATTGGAGATGAACTCGAATACAGAAATAAAACTACTGCTGCAGCAATGCCGTAAGGCAATATTGTCGTTATTGTATTGCTTGTTGTTTGTGTTGGTGTATACCAATCCGATGGAGTTGGTTTTATCGCTGTTGTTTTTGTATTTACTCCAATAACTTTTAGTATTTCTTCTACATAGGAAACAACACGATTTATTGAATCCCAAATATTTTCTTCTTTTTTTTCTCCAGAATCTTGCAATGTTTGTAAAGATAATTTTTGAAGATTCTCTTTTGCTTTCTCTGTCTCTCTTTCTAATGTAGTTTGTCCAATTGAAACATCAGTAGCTGTTTTATAGAGTAGCGTCAGTACCTCTGATGGTTTTTTCCCATATTTTTGTACAATCCCGTCATATACAATATTATACAAATTTGCATAACTATATACTGGATTAATAGCGTCTAATCGTTTAAGCCAAGCTATTTGGGATGCTCTTTTATTCATTATAGTAGAATTTAAAGGAGCGTTATCCTCAATGAATATGTACAAAAACCAATTAGCACACGATTTTAATATGTCCGCAAATACTCCACTCATTTTACTTTTTCTTTTTAGGTTTAATAAATAATGTAGCACCTGCTAATAATAAGGGGAACATCCAATTAAAACCCGCTTCTGTTATTTTATTTCCTCCATTACCATTAGTGGTAGTTATGTCTTGAGGATTAAATAGTCCGTCTTCTATTGTAGATTGACTTGGTACCTCCGACTTTTTAAACCATCCAATTATTGATGATATAATGCCTACAATAGCTGTAATAGTTGCAATTATTGTAGCGACTTCTCCTACTTTAGGTTTTTGGGCATCTTTAAGTGCAGTAATTGGTGTAGCTTTCCACGTTTCAGTACAACCAGAGAAAATGTAATTTTCTATTTCAGCTTGTGATAAACTTGTAATTACTGTCTTGTTTTTATTGAGTAACATATTTTGTATTACCCTTTTTTTTCTAACACTGCTAGAATAGCTTAATGCATCAGCATCAGAAATAGCTAAAGAATAAATATAGTACCCACCTGTTTTTTTTAGGTTAGAACGTACATCCATAACCTCTGAGATACTAGCCATATTTCCATCTTCATTCATGCAAATTGTATTTTTTTCAACAATTTGTTTTTGCCAAAATTCAGAAATAGTACTATCTGGCAAATCGTTTGCAAATGATAGCAAGCTTAATACCTTTTCATATTCCTGATCAGTAAAATAAGAACGTAATTTTGGATCTGTTTGGTTGTTGTCAAACTCTTGTTTTTCAATAAGATAGGCTATCACTTTACCAAATTTCAACAACATTTCATTGTTATATCTGTATTCGTTATAAAAACGAATCATAATAGCAATGTATTGAAGTCTGTTAAGAGCTTCAAGTTTTTCGTTTGTAGAAGATGCATAAGCTGCTATGGTCCAATATTTATCCCATTCGGATAGCAAAAAACCTTTAGCTAACGTTAAGCTATCATCGCTTTCTTGATCAGTCCATATTGTAAAGGCATCACTATTAAGATATTCTAGAATAGAGTTATTGGTAATAGCCCCTATTGTATTTTTATTTAGTCCCGCTAAATACATTATTTTACCTATTTGTGTCATATCAGCACGGTATTTATATGTTGCCTCTGAGCCAAATGGGATGTTCATTTGAACATACGCAACGGCATCTATTGGAATTTCTTTATTATTAATTACAGCTACAACATATACATGTGTAGCCTCTTTTTTATTAGTGTAAGACGTAAACCTAAAAAAATGTTTAATCTGTAAATATCTTAATATGCAAGCAGTAAAAACACTATAACTTTTACAATCTCCAAAGCCATCATGTATTAATCTAGCTGGAGATTTAATTTTTTGATCAACTCCATCTGCTTTATAGCTTACTTTTTCTATTAAGTATTTCCAAATATTTCTACAGGTTTCAATTGTAGAATCACCTTTAAGTTGGTTAGCCAATTCTCTTATTTGGCTATCATCTTCTATTTTATAAGCTTGTAATACAACCTCAATAATATGAGATGTAGTATAATAATTATTATAGACTATTTTATTAATCTGTTTAATTTGCATTGTTCAGCAATTCATTAAATGTATATGTTGCTTCAAATGGATATGTTCTACCGTATGATTTAGCTATACCTTTAAATGTAAATCTTGTATTATTTAAATCATTTGCTATAATTATATTCCACAACGACGCTCCTAATTCTTCTTTTTTTAAGCGTAATAAGGCTTTAGCTACATTGCTTCCATTACTAGGTACCTGTATGTTTTTTGCTAAAATTTGAGAAACAAATTTGTTGTTAATCAAAACATTAGTATCTATTTCAGAGATAGTAAAAGGAACGATTGTATTATTCTTTGCTAGTAAATCAATACTTATATCAATGAAATCTTTATCAATTTGCACAATTGAAAAATTTTGCAAAGATAATTTCATTTTATAGAGAGCATAACCAGTAGGTATATACCAGGCTGCTAAACTACCTAAAAGTAAAAAATATGGATTCATGCGTAAACTTTCTATGTAGCAAATATAGTTTACGTAAAAATGGGAGTGTGGAAAAATCAGCGTTTTGTGGAAAATATGGAATTTATGGAAAAATAAAACCACCCCAGAGTAGCGGGGCGGTTTTGTAAATCATTATTAGAATAAATCTTCGTGCGTGCCTATTCTAAGTAGTGTAATTGTGCTACGGTTTTTCTTCCACAAAAGAATTAAATCATCATCCAGATGCGAATCGTATACATCCGAATAATCGCGTGTTAGTTTATGCGTTTTAAATTCTTCTGGCAGGGTACCTGTTTCCATAAGTATCTCAACAGCCTGCTTCAAATCCGAAATGTCTAAACCATCGCGTACTTGTTTCTTTAAGTCTTTCAGAAACACGGATGTTTCTTTTATGTTATAGATCATTTTCCCAGTGCTTAAAGAGTTCATCCGCAGAACTGTATGTTTTCATTTTTTTTGAGTTCCGAGCTTCATTTATAGCTTTTTTGGTTTCCTTATTTGGGGTTTTGTCTATTTCTACGCCCTTATCTTCAAGCATAGGGATAAATTCCCTGTGTTTGTTCAAATCGATGCTAACAATAGGGAGTGGGCGTTTGTATCTACGTTCTACTGTTATTCCTGCTACTTTTGGCATCATAGCCTCCTTTCTTTCAAATAAATAATACTACAATTAAAACACAAATATAGTGAAAAAGTTTGATTGTTGCAATCTGGTAACAAAATATAGCTATTTTACCCTATATTCCGAAATATTCTTTAAATTCATCTATAGACAAAACTTGATATTTTTCCTTGCCCAGTCCGTCTCTACACAGGGAAATCATTTGAGAACATTTACTTTTAGAAGGTTGCTTTCCCTCTATATATAAATTTTGCACGTCCTTTATAGATACAGGATTGATTTTTTTTGCGGAATTATTGTTTTCTGTCATAATTCTATTGAATGTGAATATATGCAAATGTAATACTTATATGTAAGATATACAAGTAATTAGCTATTTTTTTTATATTTTTCTTTATTGTTATTTCTCTGTTTTTTCATTGTTATTTATTAGTACTTTATTGGTTATATATGTATAGTATAAACCATGGTATATAGAATATAAAAATAGAAGAAAATTTACAGGTTAAATTACATTTAATCTGTAGTTTTTCATTGTTCCATTTCCCTCAGTAGATAAATAGGTTTGAAAAACTTTTTTAGCTAATGAGGGTTTAGAAAAATATATAATATTTAGAAAGTGTGAAAAATGCATGCAGTCGTGCAGTAAATTTTTAATATATTAAAAATCAAGTAATTAAACACGCTAAATCACTGCATGGGTATGCAGTAAGCATGCAGTAAATAGTTTTGCATGCAGTAAATTTTTTAAACTGTATGCAGTAAATTTGTGTTTGCATGCAGTAAATTTGTGTTGTTATGCAGTAGTATGCAGTATTTTATATTCTTATTATTTTACTTAACTTCTTAAAAATAAGGTAAATAAAAATATTATATTGTAGTTAAAACGCCTTTTACTGCATAACTGCATACACTTTTTTATATATGTATTAGGGGAATGGGGAAAAATGGGACACCCAAGGATGATAGAGAAGAAAACGCCAGGGCAGGAGGAACGCGAGCGTAATAAGGGAGAAGAGATAGAATATAGGTATAAAAATAACAAAGGATGTATTTTCATACATCCTTTGTTGTTTTTATGTGTTATTTATATAACCTCCATAAGGAGGTTATAAGCCAGTAATCGTAGAGGCTGGTATTATTCGTTGTATATACACTACATCTTCGTGTACTGTATATATAATAGCCATACGCTTATAGTTGATTCGTCGTACATTTATTCCGTATTGTAATAGCGAACGTCTTACTTGTAAAACATAAGATTCAGCATTTTTGGCTAATGACTGTATAGTGTCTTCTAACCCTTTTATATACTTTTTAGCAAGAATAGGGGATTTATAATCAAAACATATGACATTGAATAAGTCTATTAAATCGTACTCTGCATTAGCTAAATAAACTATTTTATATTTCATATAGAATCATATTTTACTCCGTAATGTTCTTCGAATTTTTTTTTCAACCTATCCCAAACCTCCTCATGCGTGGACAATTTTTGTCCAGCAATCGATTCGGGTAATGGGTATTCTAATTTTACAGACTTTTCTTTTTCGAGGCTTTTGGCTATTTTCCTTCCAGCTGGTTTTGACACATCTATACGTGCGATTACTTCTGTGCTCATATTACAATCTCCTTATATTTAAAATTTTATATACTACAAATATATGCATTATTTTGATAAAAATAAAATAACAAGTAAATATGTGAAATTTGAACTTTACATATTTACTTGTTATTTTAAATTCATTTTAGTTAAGGGAGACATTCCGTACTTTCGGCGTAATCTATCTCTGCGTATTGTTGCATTTCTTTTTACGTGTATTTTTTTTACTAGTTCAGCATCTGTAGCTGTAGCAGGAATATTTCCTTTTTTATATTTTGTTTTTTCACCACCAGGGACAAACCAGCCTTTGATACCTTTCGTTCTGTTTGGTCTTCGGTTCTTAACTGCCATTTCTATAATTTCGTTTTTTCTTAATTCGAAAAAATTATCTTCTTTCGACAATCTTAATTCTCGAGCTTTACGAATAATAGTACGCATTGACAAATTGAAATGTGCTGCCACATCTTTATTGTAATTTAATGGAAACAGTCTTATTAGATCTGTTTCCATTTCAGTAGTCCAGGTTGTTTTTAATCCTTTCATATTATTCTAAAAATAATTATCGTTATCTCTCGCGGGCGGAAAGCAAAATACTATTTGAAAAGTTTGGAGTTACCATTATTTTCTCATTGTTTGTATGTACTATTATTTTTAAATCTTCAGTTTCTTCACTTAGTAGAATATTAAATTTTCCTATCTTGTAAGAAGTTTCAGGCGAGAGATCTATTACCTTATATTTAAAATTTGGATAGATAATAAAAAGATCGAAAGTGCTTCTTATTTCTTCATAAGGTATCCCTTTTATCTCACAAAAATTTCTGAACATACTTAAAAACTTTATACGTTTTTTATGATATAAGTTAAGTGCATCAGGATTTTTATCAGCAAATTTTTGATATAAATCCTCACTCATAAACTCATGTCTGATTTGGTTCGTAATAAATGGTTCTGTAATGCTAGTAAAATACTCATAAATTCCGTTTGGGAAAATTTGATTCAATTCTTTTGTTTCCATAATCTTTTTTTGTTTTTAATTGTTTATAAATAGAGAGTGAAATGTCTTTTATATTTAGTCGAAAACAGGAATTTTATTTGGATATATTTGTGTTTTAAATAATTCCCAATCTATTTCTGTATAGAAATTGTCATAACAAAAATGGTATATATATGATATATGTTTTTCTACCAATTCTTGGTCAATTGTTGATTGAATAAGAATGGCTGAAAATCCCATACAGGAACGATAATCTATTGAAATTCCAAATTCATTAAAGAGTTCTTTTATAAAATCTAATTGTAAAAAAGAAGATGAGAATCCTTTATGTTCTTGTAATATCATTTCTTCAATTGATTCTTCTTTAATAGTATCTATTATTACAAAGTTAGATTGTTCTAATAATGTGAAATTTCTTGTTTTCATAATGTTAGTTTTTTAATTATTGTTGCAATTTGTTTTTTTGTTCTTTTGATTTATTTAATTTTTGTGCAGATGGGTATATTACAAATTCGTCGAGGGTGCTTCTTATTTCGCAGTATCTTACTGTTTTAAGCCTGCAATACGTTTGGCACCATTCAGTAAATTTGTTACGTTTTTTTGTATATGCTATTAAAGCATCTGGGTATCTTTCTATAAAACTTTGAAAAAGGTTTTCTTTAATAAATGTATGTTCTATTTCTTCGGCTTTGTAGGGTTCTATTTGATTGGCGAACCAGTCGACAAAATCGGGGTCAGTACTCTGTAGCAGTACGCGATTAGAATAATTTTGCTCGTTGGAGAAAATAAGTCCTTTACAAATAAACATATAACAACACCGCACCATAAAGGAATAAAATTGATTCCAGTCATCCGTATTCCAATCCTTGCCAAAAAACCATTTGTATTTTTCTGATGGACGAAATTTGTCAGAAAAATAGTTTGTTAGTTCAAATATGAATCCACGGCGTTTGAGCGTAGCGGAATTAAAGTCGATAGAAAAATTTGTAGATACAAGTATTTTCATGTTCTTAGAAAATGGGTCTCTATACATCTTACGCACATTAACGCCTTCGGTAATGTCGTTCACCATGTTTTCCATATTAAAGGTTTTCTTAGCGTCTTCAATGTGTATTAGTTGCGTATTGACATCAGCTCTTGAATAGCGATTGTCTTTGTCTCCATTAAAGTCGGTACCAGGTATGCTCACATAAGTAGTATCGTTTTGCTTGTTACGGTTAAGCATTTGCATAAGGGCTTTGCCGATTATTCCTTTACCCGTCCCTCCAGCTCGTGTGTCAAAATCTAAATT
>Ga0255345_1002867_pt1 | contig 21052 bp, 15 predicted proteins | sample wastewater_treat_6_FD_192415 | JGI IMG/M metagenome (GOLD analysis project Ga0255345, IMG submission 192415) | Wastewater microbial communities from Lulu Island WWTP, Vancouver, Canada - plant20 | ecosystem: Engineered > WWTP > Wastewater > Unclassified | place: Canada: Vancouver, British...
CTTGTACATCTATTTTAGGACCGTAAAAAGCAGCATCTCCAGGTACTTCTTCGAATTCTAACTTCTTTTGATTCAAAACCTCTCTAAGAGTATTTTCAGCTCTTTCCCAACCTTCTTTGTCTCCTGCGTATTTCTCAGGATTGTTTTCCCAATCAGAAAGAGAGAGTCTAAATTTGTATTTATCAAAACCGACATCTTTGTAGAAGATCTCTAAGAGGTCTAGTGTCTCTATCAGAATTTGCTCTAATTGCTCTTCTGTACAGAACAGATGTGCATCATTTTGTGTAAAACCTCTTACTCTTTGTAATCCATGAAGTTCTCCTGATTTTTCGTATCGATATACAGTTCCTAGTTCTCCTAGTTTGTATGGTAACTCTCTATAGCTCTTAGGAGTCATTTTGTAGATCATCATTGCTGCAGGACAGTTCATAGGTTTAAGGTAGTATGTTTCATCCTCTACTGTTATCGGAGAGTACATACTTTCTTTGTAGAAGCTAAGATGTCCAGAGGTCTCAAAAAGAGTTTCTTTGTATATGTGAGGTGTTAATATATGTTCATATCCAGCTTCTCTTTCAAGATCTAGCATATAGTTTTCTAAAATCCTTCTCATAACATATCCTCTTGGTAACCATATGGGTAATCCTTGTCCTACCTCTGGTAGGATAGCAAAGAGTTCTAATTGTTTTCCAAGTTTTCTGTGATTTCTCATCTCTAACTCTTCTTGATCTTTTAAATATTTTTCTAACTCTTCTTTGGTTTCAAAAGCAGTACCGTATATCCTTGTTAACATTTTTTTGTTCTCATCTCCTTTCCAGTATGCTCCTGCTGTTTTAGTGAGTTTTATAGCACCAATATCTTTTGTGTTCTCTAAATGGTTTCCTCGACATAGGTCTGCAAACTCATTGTCTCCTGTAACATAGAAGCTAAATTCTTTTCCATCCAATTCTTCTAAAAGTTCTAATTTGTATATCTGGTCTGTTTTCTTAAAGTATTCAAGTGCCTCCTCTTTTGTCATCATTACCTGCTTAAGAGGTAATCCCTTTTTTATAATCTTTTTCATCTCCTTCTCTATTTTAGGTAGGTCCTCTTCTTCTATTGGCTCAGTAAACTCAAAATCATAGTAGAAACCATTTTCTATTGCAGGTCCAATACCTAGTTTTGCATCAGGGTAAAGAGTTAAGACAGCTTGCGCCAAAACATGTGATGCCGAATGTCTCATTTTTTCTAAATTTGATATTTCTTCAGAATCCATAATTATTAATTTAAAAAGTTAAGTTTGTATATTAGGGGAAAAGCGTTTTAAAAGACATGTGTTGTGAAAACAATTTTGCTTAATTTTGATTTCCTTATTCCGTATCTTTTGTACATTCCTCTATTCTATATTTTTATCTCTTTTTTTGCAATGAAGAAAGATATTGAGTTCAATCCAAATTGAATAGATTCTACAAGTTCCATATTTTTAATATCTATGCTACGTAAGGGATATCTTTTTGGATGTTTTAATATTAAAGCTCCCTTAAAACTTTTTGTTGAAGGATTTGCGATTCCAGGTAACAATTGAGAGGCCGAATTAATAGTTGTTGCCATTTTAAAAGTCTTCTTTGTGTTAAAGAGTTTGTAGGGAGGATCTAGGAAAATGATGTCAAATGTCTCAATAGGTTCTGTAGCTGTTTTCTTAAAAAGAAAATCCTCAACCTTTGATTTGATTACTTCTGTTTGTGAAGTAAAACCAGTTTTTTCAATGTTTTTTTGTATTGCGTGATATGCATATTTTGATGCTTCTACGAATGTTACATGTTTAGCTCCTCTAGAGAGAGCTTCTAGTCCAAATGAGCCAGCACCAGCATAGAGGTCTAATATTTTTTTGTTTTGAATATCTTGTTTTAGAATATCGAAAATTCTTACTTTCATTCTATCTGTTAGAGGTCTTGTTGTTTTAGGGATTTCTAATTTAAAGTTTTTTACCTTTCCCCCAGTAACTCTAACAAAGCCCTTTATTGTAGGATCTCTATGTAATATTCTTTCCTTAAGAAATGTATCTTCCATATCTTCGTATTCCTCAGGAGTTTCTACTTTCCATTTTTTCTTCTCTTTTCTTAGTTTTTTTGCGGAATCATATTTAAGACTCATGTAGTATTATACTCTAAAATGTGATTAATCTATTTTTAGACCTTCTAGTTTTAATCCTTCTAGTTGGAATCTTCCAGGATTATCAGTAAAATTTCCTGTTACCCAAGAACTTTCATTGTCATCGCTATCCCAAAATTTCATTCTAACATAATATTTTGTTCCATTATAATTAAGATTAGTTCCAGCATATGGAATCCATGGAGATCTGGTCCCTGGAGAAAGAGTTATTACTTTTTTCCCACTATCCCACATTGTGGTTCCTAGGAAATTAGAAGTGGTGTTAACCTGTATTTGATAGTAGGAAGAGTTATCATTATTCGGGTCATTATAGATAGCGGAGAAGGAAGGAGGTTTTAATACAGATGTAGGGTTTGTCATACCATCAGTTTGTAGGTCAGTGGCTGTTGGTAATCCACTTAATATGAAGTAGTCTGTAGAGATAGTAGAAGACCAAGGACTTTCAAGTCCTGCGTAATCTATGAATTTAATTCTCCAGTAGTATTTTGTTCCGTCCATAGGTAGGGTTGTTCCAGCATATGTAATATTTGGAGAGCGAGCTCCAACAGAGGTCGCAGTCATAGTTTTTATTCCACTATCCCAAATCATTGAAATTGGTTGGAAGTTATCTTGTACGTTTACTTGTATTTGATATTTTATTCCTGTATCCCCTGTGTCAGGATCATTAAAAATAGCACTAAAATACGGTGTAGGAGTAGTAACCTTAAGAGGGTTTGTTTGTCCTTGAGTTAGTAGATCGGTTGGAACAGAAGGAGAATTATTCATAGTAAACTGGGCAATAGAAGACCAAAGGCTTTCAAGTCCTCCATAATCAACAAATTTAATCCTCCAGTAATATATTGTTCCATCCATAGGTAAAGCTGCTCCAGCATATGTAATATTTGGAGAGCGAGCTCCAACAGAGGTCGCAGTCATGGTTTTTATCCCGCTGTCCCATATTAGGGCTCCAGAGAAATTCCCGGTAGTGTTTACTTGTATTTGATATTTTACTCCTGTATCTCCAGTGTCAAGATCATTAAAGATAGCACTGAAATATGGTGTGGGAGTGCTTATTCTAATGGGATTTGTTTGTCCTTGAGTTAGTAGGTTGGTTGGAGCAGTAGGAGATTTATTCATAGTAAACTGAGCAGTAGAAGACCAAGGGCTTTCAAGTCCTCCATAATCAATGAATTTAATTCTCCAGTAATATGTTGTCCCATCCATAGGTAGAGTTGGTCCAGCATATGTGAGATTTGGGGAGCGAGCTCCAACAGAGGTAGCAGTCATAATGTTTATCCCACTATCCCATGTTAATCCTCCAGAGAAATCGCTACTGTTATTTACCTGTATTTGATATTTTGTTCCTGTATCTCCAGTATCAGGATCATTAAAGATAGCACTAAAGTATGGTGTGGGTGTGCTTATTCTAATGGGATTAGTTTGTCCTTGAGTTAGTAGGTTGGTTGGAGCGGTAGGAGGGTTGTTGTCATTGTAGTCTAGGGTGACTGAAGTAAGGTAAAAATCAGAAGAGACATTCTTATCCCATGTAGTAAAGATCGATTTGTATTGTGCCTCCTGTATGTTCTTTACCTCCTCAAATGTACTTCCACTACTATCTGTTAAGTATTTAGCTTTTTTCATGTTATCAATCCAGAATGTAGTACCTTCATTAGTAGTTTTCCTAAAAGTTAGTTGTGAGATGTTATTTTTGTCTTCAGGAAGTGGGTATCTAATATCTATATATTCTTTTTGCCATTTAAATACAGTAGCGTTTGTGCTGAATCCTATACTATGGATTCCATAATGTGGGGATGTACTCCCACTGTCCCAAGAACTTACAGTTATAGCTCCAGTACTTTTATTTATTGTTTCTATGTCTCCTTGAGCTATGTATTCTGTGCCATTGTAATTTTCCTTTATTATAATTTTTTCTCCCTTGTCTATATTTTCTATAGAATCAGTAGTAATGTCGAAGGATAGGTCATCATCTCCTGTAATTAAGTTTGTGGATTTTAGATTAGCATTAAAAGTAACCACTATTGGATGTGTCCTTCTTCCCATTTCGTATATCTGTCTTATTTCTTCAGCTGTACGAGCAACATTATCTATACGAACATCATCTATGACTCCTGCGTATCTGCTTCGATTCCCACTTGCAATATAGGCAGGTAGGGTACTGCTAGCAGCATATGTATAGGTTGTTGTTGCACTATTAGTTAGATTTCCATTAATGTACCAGTATAGTTTCATATTTGTAAAGTCTCTTACGATAGCGATATGGTTCCATTGGTTTAGCGTTAAGCTTTGGTTGCTACTAAGTCCTTGATAGGGAGAGGCATTTGAACCAGCAGTTCCATAGTAGTAAGTTAATGTCCCATTTGTTTCCTGTACGATAGATCCTTCCCCTCCAAAACATTTAGCATAGGGGTTTCTTCTATCAGAGAAATTTGAAGGTTTTAACCACATACTAATGGTCTGGTTCCCAGTAATTTGTAGTTCTGTAGGGTTACCCAGTGTTATATAATCACTACTCCCATTAAAACCCCTAGCTCCCCCTATTTTCCCACTTGTATATGTAGTACCTGTTGGTGTTCCATGATTATTATTCCCACTACTATCTAATAGATATGCTCCACTACCAGATTCTTCATCTAATCTCCAAAATCCTACTGTATTTGCATCTGGTTGATTGTTAACATATTTACTATTTCCATATGTAAATTCCAGATTAGATCCTAGCCTATCAGATGCTACCCAGAATGGAATCATAGTCCTATCTGTTAAATCTATACTGCTACTTAATGTTTTGTTAACATAATGGTCTTTACCGAGCCTGTATGATTCTGCTATTTCTTCTGGGGTTCGGGCTATATTAGATATACGGACTTCGTCTATATCCCCAGAATGGTTACCATATGGTCCTCCCCCAATATGATAAGGAGCGTATATATTAGATTTTGTAGAAGTTAGCCCTGTTCTGACCAATTTCCCATTTAGATATATTCTAGGTGTTTTGTTAATGTAAGTTACTGCTAAATGATTCCATCCTACTGGAACAGGTCCGTTGTAAACAGCCAAAGCAGGCATATAACTATCTCCGTGTTCATAAACGGATATCCCATTTGTCCCAACAGATACTCCCATTCCTGCATTAGTTCCCTCATTCATAGCACCAAATAAGTATTTTTGTCCAGAGGTACCTCCAGCACCAGATGTAGATTCGGTATCTATTTCATGGGTTACATTTGTAGTGAACCATGTTTCGACAGTGAAATTGTTTGAGGGTCTCGCAGAAGTTCCGGTAGTTATACTGTCACTACTTCCATTAAAGCTCCTAGCTCCCCCTATTTTTCCACTTGTATATGTAGTACCTGTAGGAGTCCCATGATTATTATTTCCACTACTATCTCGAATATATGCTAGATTACCTCCTGTTTCATCCAATGTCCAATATCCTACTGTATTTGAATCAATATTATAATTATAACCACCACCTAATTTGAGGGCATACGAACCCTCTATTGAATATTCTGTACTATCTTTTTGTAGAGTATTTTCATTGGTTGACTGCCATCCACTATTATTCTCAAAGTTATCTATTACCTCTTCACTTCCTCCAACCCATTCCCCATCATTCCCACTATCTCTATACTGAAATTCTATATTTCCTGCTTGATAGTTGGAGAGGATTTCAGAAGGAGATAGGACTCTTTGGCTAAATCGTATGAGATCTATTGTCCCATGGAAGAATTGTGTATTAGGTGAATGAGTTCCTCCTCTTCTTCCAATGGTTACATAATCAGTTAATTCGTAGCGAACATCTCCTTGTGCTATTTTAGTATTATCTAAAATACCATTAACATATATTTTTAGTACTGAATTATCATAAACACCAACTAAATAATACCATTCATTGAGTTCTATGAGAGTATTAGATTGTATGTTTTGATTGGAAAATCCATTTAAGTTTGTTGCGTAAAACTGAGCTCTTCCTGTATCTGCAACTCTCAGGGTCCATCCATCGTCTCCTCCTCCATTGTCGGCGTGGGTAATTATGATATTAAAGTCAGTATTATTGGATACTTTAACCCATGCTTCTACAGAGAAGTTGTTTGCAGGTCTTAGGGATGAATTAGAATTAAGTGTAGCATAATCATCTACACCATCAAACATTAATGCTCCATTTCCCCATCGTCTATGTATATTTGTCCATCCACTTCCTATAGCTACATCCTGACCACTGGTATTACTAAAATTACTTAATGTAGCATTACAGGATGTTCCACAACTACCGGCATTATTTGTAAGTGTAGTACCACTAGTATTATTAAAGTTCCATTGTGCTACTAAACCATCATCATTATATGGTATCTCTCCATCTCCTGTATTGACACCTTCGGAGGTCCAGGATAATGATTCTAAAGTAGCATTAGATTCAAAATCTATATTTGGAGAGGAGTAGTAGCCTGAATGAGATTCTAAGCCATTAAGATAAGAGGTCATTATTTCTTCTGAGGGGAGTGCACCAGTAGATATTCGAAGAGAATCAATTACACCAATAAAGTTTGCTTCTCCAGTGTTCGGAGGAAATTTGGCTATTGTTAGGGCGTTAGAAGTAAAATTAAAACTAGTAGTGTTAGAGCCAGATAATACTCCGTTTTTGTAGCACTTCAAAACGCTTCCGTCGAAAGTAGTAACAATGTGATTCCATTTGTTTATGTCTGGTGTTATACTACATTGGTTTCCGCCCCAAGGTCCTAAGTACATGTTTCCGTTTGCATTATATGTTATATGATAATTTCCTGTAGTTGCAGCACCCAAAAGTAATGGCCATTGTCTAGTAGTAGGAGTAGATGCAGGACTTATCCACATCTCAATTGAATGAACAGTGTTTCCGGCACTAAAAGCTGTAACCGAAGGTACAGTTATATAACTACTTCCATCGAAACTCCTAGCTCCTCCTATTTTGCCAGTTGTATATGTAGTACCTGTAGGAGTCCCATGATTATTATTTCCACTACTATCTAAGAGATATGCTCCACTACCTCCTGTCTCATCCAATGTCCAATATCCTACCGTATTTGAATCTATTAATTTATTTTTTGGTTTCTTCAGTCCTAACTCAGGACCATTTCTTATCTCAGTATTTACAAAAGATCCCGCTCCAAAATCTATCTCCGTATCATGTACTATTGTAGGATCTATTCTAATTGGAAATATTCTCTCCTCACTAAACAACCAATCATTATCAATTACAACTTTAACCTTTAAGTTCCCTTTCTCTTCCTCTACCTTAATATCTATATCATGTGTTTTAACACCATTACTATCAATAGCCCAACTTGGTAAAAAGTGTCCAATATAATTACCTCTTTCATCAGTAAAATAGTATGTTTCAGTATTCTTCCCTTTGTATGTATACCAAGCTCTTTTTAGAATTAATCCATCATCAAGTTTTAAGTTAAAAACAAACTCATTAAAAGCCAAATCACAATTAGCAATATCTTCACATTCTTTTGTGTAAAGGTCTAAGTCTTTAATAATGATATCTTCTTTTAAACCCAATCCTTCTAATATTTGATATTCAATATCTATGCCATCTACAACATCGGTGTTTAAGACATGAGGTTTCTGAGAGGAGGTATATGGATTGTCGCCTTCTTTAGGTTCAACATTTTCAATAAATTCTGTACTTGTTTTTACTTTCTCTGTTCCTGCTTGTTCGAGAGAAAGTTCTATCCCTAAAACTCTCTTGGGTCTTACAGTATCTAGAATTTGACCAAAAAAACCTTTCTGACTTTCTTCGAATGGATTCTCACTGGAAGCTTTTGCTTCAAATCTAACCCACTGTTTATCAGGAGTATTTCTTTCTCCAAAAAAAACATTAAAGTTTGGGTTCTTGTTTTCTAGAATAGCTTTGCTATGAGAAGCTAGAGACCTTATATTACTATTGGGTTGCACTCTACGTAGGTGGAGGAAGGTAAAAGACAGAAGACATAGGATTAGGCTAGCTAGTATGATAATAGAAAGAGTTTTATTTTTATCAAAAAAGAAATGTAACCTTTTTCCTAGGTTATTGTTGGTACTATATTTCTGTTTTGTCTTAAATGTCTTTTGGGCAGCAGGAAACATATTAAGATATTTACTATTTTAAGATTATATAATTATATCAGATAATCTTTCCTCAATATTTGGAGCCTCGGGGTTTCCATAGTAAAAATATACAACAGTACCTTCTTTAGGCAGAACAGGAAGTCTAATCCAGATTTTTGTTGTATTTGTATTGCATCCATCTTCTATCCAATGTTCAAGAGAAGTAATATTATCACTATCTAAAAATCTAATATCATTACAGTTTTCTAATAGTTTTTTTGAATTAATTAAATCTTCAGTGTTAATAGTAATCATAGTCTCTGACTCGTACAGATTAATTCCTTCCTTATTCTCTATATCAATAGCCTTTCTGTATAGCCAATTAGCACTTTGTTCTATTCCCTCAGTATTATCTTTGTTTGTAGGAAACTCCTCATTCAAGTAAAATCGTATTCCTAAAATAATTAGGCCTATGAGTAAGAAAAAGAGAAGTTTTTGAAGTAGTTTCATAATATATTTTAACAGAATCTAATCAGCGTTTCTTGTTATTTCATAAAGAATAGCAGTAGCACAATTAGCAACATTTAATGATTCTTTCATTCCCCTCATTGGAATCATTATTTCTTTATCACAGTACTTGTTAATAATTTCTTCAGAGATACCTTTTTTCTCGTGGCCAAAAATTATAGCGATCTCATTGGGGTATTTTATTTTTTGAAAATTTTCAGCATCTTCCCCTATCTCTATAGAGTATATTGGTATTCCTAAATCTTCTATTTCTTCTAAAGCTTCTTGAGTAGTATCGTAATGTTCTGACTTTATCATCTCTGTTGCTCCTAACGCAGTCTTTTCTAATTTAGGATTATCTATAGGTGTGGTAATACCACATAAATATATTTTCTCTACATACCCTGCTCCATCAGCAGACCTAAAAATACTTCCTACATTAAAAACAGATCTAATATTATCCAGAACAATATGTATTTTCATTTAAAGAGATTTGCTAATATATGTTCGCAATTATTATCTTCTTTAAGAATCTTTTTTGCAACACTCTTTGCTTTCTTAAGCATATCTAAATCATATATGGAAGCAATCTTGAATTGAGGTATTCCTGATTGTTTAAGTCCATATACTTCTCCAGGTCCTCTCTTTTGTAAGTCATATTGAGCAACCTCAAAACCAGATGAATGCTTTGCAAAATATTTTAATCTTTCAGTTGCAAGAGAATCACTCTCTATATTCCCATTAGGTATTATGAAACAGAAGGAGTCTTTATTACTCCTGCCTATTCTTCCTCTCAGTTGATGTAATTGTGCTAATCCAAATCTCTCTGCATCTTCTATTATCATAATGGTAGCGTCTGGTATATCTATTCCTACTTCTATAACGGTTGTAGATATTAAAATATTTGTTTTTTTCTCTTTAAAGTTTTTTAGAAGTTTAAGTTTCTCTTCCTCTTTCAATCTTCCATGTAAGAAATCAACTTTTAGTCCTTTGAACACATTTTTTAAGTAATCATATTCTGTTAAAACTGCCTTAGCACTAAGCTTTTCAGATTCTTCTATCAATGGGTATATGATAAAAGCTTGGTTCTCTTTCTTACTCTCTTCTATTTTTTCTTTCGTCCATTTAAAGCATTCAGCTCTTTTCTCAAAAGGAGTGAAAAAAGTTTTTACTTCTTTTCTGTTTGTGGGCTTCTCTCGAATTTCAGAGACATCCAATCCTCCAAAAAATATTTCTGTAAGACTTCTTGGAATAGGAGTTGCGGTCATAGTAAGGTAGTGTGGTGTGTTTGTGGTTTTCTTCTTAAAATACTCTCTTTGCTCTACTCCAAATCGATGTTGTTCGTCTATGATTACAAGATTAAGATTTTTAGGAAGTTCTTTCTCAAAAAGAATTGCATGAGTTCCTATTATTAATTTTTTCTCTGCTTCTTTAATTTTCTTGTTTTTTGATATACATAATTCAATATCAATATCTTTAAAAAGCTTGTTAAAGGTTTCATAATGCTGTTGTGCTAGAACAGTGGTAGGTGCAATTAGTATTGAGGAGTAACCGTTTTTAATCGTATTTAAAATTGTTATAGCAGATACTATTGTTTTTCCACTACCAACATCTCCATTGAGTAGTCGATTCATAGGAATCTCTTTCTTTGTATCTTCAAGTATTTCTTCAATCGCTTTGTTTTGATGGTTTGTTAATTTAAAGGGTAATGTTTTTATGAATGCATTTAAATCTTTAGTTTTAACCTCCATAGGAAAACTTTTCTCTGTTTTTCTCTTTTTTAACTGCTTCTCTATTTTAAACCCTATTTTTAACATCTCATCAAAAGACAGTCTCTCTTTTGCAATCTCTATATCTTCATTACTCTCTGGAAAATGTATTTTCTCTATGGCAGTGGAAAGGTCTATCAAGCCTATCTCAATCTCCTCTAAGGGGTCCTTTACTATTTTGTAAATATCTTCTTTTAGTTCTGAAACTTTGTTTCTAATCATTAGTGAAGTAAGTCCTTTTGTCTCAGGGTATATTCCGACAAGCTTTCCTAAAGACTTTTGGTTTTTGGGATCTTCTCTAAATTTCTCAAATTTAGGATTATATATATTCTTTCTATTTCCTTTTCTTGTTATTTTCGCACTAAAAAGGTAAAGACTATTTTTTTCTAGAGTTTTTTGCAGATACGGCTGATTAAAATATGTAAGTCTTAAAGAGCCTGTTTCATCTTTAATTTTTACAGTCGTTATAGCCTTTCTAAAGTATGTGGTTTTTACCTCATCGATTTCTCCCAAGAAAGTTCCTTCTTCTTTCTCCTTAAATTCCTCTATTGTTATTAATGAGGAAGTATCTTGGTATCTGAAGGGGATATGAAAAAGTAAATCTTGAATAGTATATATATTTAGTTTACTAAAAAGGAAGGCTTGTTTCTCCCCTATCCCTTTTATCTTAGTTATTGAAGAATTCCTTTTTAATGTCATCCTCAAAGGGCAAGTAGACTTATTATTATGGAAAAGACGATACTGCCAATTAAGACAACCGCTATTCCAATGTTTATGATTTTATTAAGCTGTTTTTTTGTTTTCTTCTTCATTGTCCTATTCTATTATTTTAACAGATACTTTGAAAGTTGGTTTCTTATTTTAAATTTTGTACTTGTGGAGTTAGCATATGCTAATGCATCTATTTTCTGGCATTTTTTGTTTTTATCAGTTTTAATTTCAACAACATCTCCGGTTTTTAGAATAGTAGAGAGTTTTGATACCTTTCCGTTTATATTCGCTGAAATTGCTTTATTTGCTATTTCAGTATGTACCTTGAAAGCATAATCTAGTACAGTGTCTCCTTTCTCTAAATCTATGATTTTGCCCTTTGGAGTAAAAACAAATATTTCATCTCTGAAGATTTTACACAGTATCGGAATATTTCTTTTGGAAATTCTTTCTTTTTTCGAAGCCATCATTTGCTTATGTATCTCTTCTACCCAATCGTACTGGTTTGTAGGTTTTGCAAATCTAGACTTACTTGCTTTGTAAGCGATATGAGAAGCAGGGCCGTATGTGTTGGTATAGTGCATCTCCTCTGTCAGTATTTGTATTTCTACTTCCAACTCAGATACTTCTGGTAGTTTGATTGGGAACTGTACAGCTTGATAGCCATTTTTTTTAGGGTTTGAAATGTAATCTTTGAATCGATCGTAGTTCATTTCCCCTTTATCTATTAATTTCTCTAAGATTAGGAAACAATCATCCTTCTCCAATGTAGTTATCCTAAATGCAATTAAGTCCTTTACTCTATTTACATCAGGGTTTGTCCACTCTTTTTCATATTTTTTAAGTTTGTTGTATATGCTGTACTTTGATTTTATTCTTCCTTTTACTTCCTTCTTAAAGGGTAAGTTTTTAATTTGTTCCCATATGGCATTTTCAAGATTCTTAAGCAATTTTTCGTCTATCTCCTCTTTTTCTAACCTTTTATTAATATTTTCATACTCTTTGGGTAATAGCTCTTTGAATGCATTTTCCTCTATTTCCTTTTTGATAGAGAAAAGGTCTAAATATTCTGCTAAAACAACATAGATATTTAAAGCTTTTGAAAGAGATTTTTTTCTTTTTTCCTTTGGAACAACATCTATTGTTTTTACATCTTCTAATGTATCTAATACCTTTATTATTACTGGTCTTAAGTCTTCTGAACTACTTAAAATATATTTTATAATTATTTGTTCTGGAGTCTCTTCCGTCTCAGTGCTTTGCTTTATTCTATGAATATCTTTTAGAAGAGTTAATACTTCTTCTCCAAAAGAGTTAGAAATATTCCTAACATGTTCTTCTGATAATTCTACCTCGTGTAAGATACTTGCTATTGTAGAGTTGCAATCTAGCCCTACCTGTACTGTAAGTTTGGCTATACTTAAAAGGTGAGAAAGCATGGGTTCTTGGTTATACCTTTTCTTGTCTTTGTGAAAAGTTCTAGCATACTCTATTGCATCTAAAACAGTATCTCTAAATGCTTCTGGGGTTTCTTTTAATATATTGTCTTGAAGTTCTTTTTCTTTTATCATACTTTTTGTGCTGCCTTGTTAGACTCTTGAGAGACTCATGATTTTTCTTAAATTAGGAATTAGTTATACGCAATAGAACAGACTTTCTTCCCAACTTTTAGAATAATTGGTTGAGAATTTTTAATAGCTAAAATCTGATTAAACTCTGTTGCTTTCTTATCATTGATTTTTACAGCTCCTTGCTCTACTAATCTCTTTGCTTCTGATTTACTAACTGCAAAGTTAATTTTAACAAGTAATTCATTTAAGGCTATTTCCTCCTCTCCTATCTTTTTTAGAGGAATTTCAACTTCCTGCTCTTTTTTTTGGAAAATAGATTCAAAATATTTTTGGGCTCTTTCAGCCTCTTTCTCACTAGTAATCTCAGACGTTACTCTAAAGGCTAACTCTTTTTTGAGATTCATTGCGTTTTCTCCAGAGTCCAACCTCTCTTGATATTTTTTAACTTCATCCATGGTAGCAAATGTTAGAATTTCAAAAGCACTTAGAATGGAATCATCGTTGAAAGCCATAATTTTGCCATATATGTTTTCTGGTGTATCATCCATTCTAATCATATTTCCTTCTGTTTTTCCCATCTTGGTTCCATCACTTGCAGTTAAAAGTTTTCCTGTCATTACGATTTTTTCTTTGTTCTTTAGCATACTCATCAAATGTCTTCCTGCGAGAATATTGAAAAGTTGATCATTTCCACCCAACTGAATATCGGTATCTAATACAACACTGTCATATGCTTGCATTATTGGATACATAAATTCGTGTATATATATCGGTCTGTTTTCTTCTATTCTTTTCTGAAACATATCCCTTTTTAGCATTTGTTGCACTGAAAAGTTAGATGCAAGTTCTAGTATGTCAGCAAATTTTAATTCTTCTAGCCATTCACTGTTGTATCTAAATTGTACTGGGTTTTCTTTGTTGTCTATATCCAATATCTTTCCAATCTGTTCTTTAAATGATTGCATGTTTTCTTCAACATCCTCTTTTGTTAAGGGTTTTCTTACAGATTTTTTGTCAGGGTCCCCTATTCTTGCAGTAAAATCACCTATAACACAGATGACATCATGGCCTAATTCTCTAAAATCTTCTAACTTGTGGAGATGAGCAGCATGACCTATGTGAAGTGAATTCGCAGTAGGATCAAATCCTTGGTATATTCGAATTCGTTTTCCTGACTCAAGAAGTTTCCTTAGAGCTTCCTTTGAAGGTAGTATCTGCTCTACCCCCTTAGTAAGTATTCTTTCAATAATTTCTTTGTCTGTTTTTACTTTCATGTTCATAATTATATATATATTATTGTAAATTTTCCACTTCTTACGCTCTTTTTAATTATTTCTTAATATATTGTCTATTTTTTAATTTATCAGGCATGCATTGTTGATCGGATTTTTTGTTTTTTAGGTCATGATCATATTCATATCCTTTACCGTAGTCTAGCTCTTTCATCAATTTGGTTGGAGCATTTCTAATATGTAATGGTACAGGTAAATTACCGAATTTTTCAATATCTTCTTTTACCATCCCTTCTACCATGTATGCGGTATTATCTTTAGGTGCGTTAGAAAGATATATTCCTAATTGAATTAGAAATACTTCACATTCAGGCATTCCTATTTTTTGACAGGCATCATATACACTATTTGCAAGTATTAGTGCATTTGGATCTGCATTCCCTATATCCTCGCTTGCAAATCTAAATAGTCTTCTTGCGACAAAGAGAGGGTCTTCTCCTCCACTTAGCATTCGCCCAATCCAGTACGCTGCAGCATCAGCATTTGAAGACCTCATAGATTTATGAATGGCAGATATTATATTGTAATGCTCTTCTCCGTTTTTGTCATAGTAGATTGGTTTCTGAATAGTGTTTTGTAATATTTTTTCAGTAACTTTTATTTTTCCATTTTCTTTCTTCTCAGAAGTAGCAACTGTAACAGCCATTTCTAAAATGTTTAGACCTGAACGAATATCTCCATTAGAGAGATTACTTATCGTTTCCATCTCCTTCTTATTTATAGTAACCTCTGGAAATTCCTTTTTTGCTATTTTGTTTAGTAGTTTATAGATATCTTCTTCTGTTTGTTGTTTAAATACAAAAACTTTTGTTCTAGAAAGTAAAGGAGAATTAACAGAGAAAGAGGGATTTTCTGTTGTAGCTCCTATCAGTATTATTATTCCTTTCTCTACATATGGTAGTAATGCATCCTGTTGTGCTTTGTTCCATCTGTGTATTTCATCTAAGAAAAGAATTGTTTTCTTACCATATTGTTGATTGGAAAGAGCGAGTTTAATTATCTTTCTAAGATCATCTTTTCCACTATTAACTGCTTGTAGCTTGTAAAAGTCATAGAAAAGATTTAGAGAGATTATGTAAGCTAGTGTGGTCTTGCCAGTTCCGGGTGGTCCCCAAAATATCATTGAAGGAATATTGCCACTATCAAGGAAATTTTTGATAGGAGCATTCTCTCCTACTAAATGTTTCTGACCAACAAAATCATCTAAAGTTTTTGGTCTGTATTTTGATGCAAGTGGTTCATAGGTAGGCATGGTTAATTATATAGGTTTTTGAAGAAGGTTTGGTATAATGGGTGAGAAACATATGGAAAGGGTTGAAGATGATTTCTTAAAAACAAATAACTGTACTCAAGAAGAGCTTGATATCAATATGTTTGATATTAAAAATTCTCTGATGTCATGTGTTGAAGAAACGACAGATGGTGACTGTTGTAGAGTAATTCCAATTTTTAATGGAGATAATCATAAGGAGAAAGTTATGTTTTTTTATAAAGAAAAAGATCTACACTATATTGGTCTAGAGCATGAATTCTTTACGGAATATATTATCTGTGGACACAGAAAGCATCAGGTGGGATACAGAGCTATTCTTAAAGGAAATGGAAAACAAAGACAAGATATTCCTTATCAGGAAGACCCAAAACTGGTTTTGAATAAAGCGTTGGAATTTTTCTTTATCCTTTGTAAATATACAGACTCTCTCCATTCTGAAGGATAATTTTTTTCTTATTCTTAATCCCCTCTATTTCATATCGATAGGAATATATCTCTTTTCCCTCTTTTACAAATTGTTTTAATTTAGGTTCCAAGATTTTGATGCTTTTTTTATCTAGATAACAGTAGGCTTTTGTAAAATTACTTAATTCAGCCTTGAATATATCTTTTGCTTCAAAATTAAAATCCTTACTCAGAGGAAAATTTACGATTCTTTTTGTTTTAGCTAGTATTAACATAATTGGAGAGATGTCATAGCCTGTACATTTACAGTTACTAATGCGGTAAGCCTTAAAAAGAATTTCTCCATCTCCACTTCCGAGATCTACAATATGATCCTCTTTTCTTAAAGTCATTAAATCCACAATCTCAGAGAGTACTTTTTTTGGAGTTTTGAAAAGAGGAACTAAAAGGATATTGATTAAAAGGGTGAGTATTAGAGAGGCGAATAGAAGGATTACTATCATTACAATTCCTAAAGTTATTCCATTTAACATGATGTATAATTGTTTTTAATATATAGTATGTATCATAAATGATAAATGGAATTTTGTTAATAAACAAGGAGGCGGGGATTACCTCATATGATGTAATCAGGAGGTTAAAAGGTGTCCTTCCCAAAGGACAAAAGATAGGTCATGCAGGGACTCTAGATCCTTTTGCAACAGGGTTGTTAATTATTCTTTTAGGGAAATGCACTAAATCTATGGATAGTATCTTAGCTTTGGATAAGGAATATATTGTAAAAGCAGAATTTGGATATTCTACAGATACACAAGATGCTACAGGGAGAATAATGAATGAAGCAAGTGAGTTAAATAGTATTCCTCAAGAAAGGATAGAAAAAGAAATAAAAAAAAACTTCTTAGGTAATATATTACAATTACCTCCTCAGTTTTCAGCTAAAAAAGTTAAAGGGAAAAAGGCATATGAATATGCTAGAAAAGGCGAGAAAGTAAAACTTAAACCAAGAGATATAATGATAAAAAAGTTTGATACTGTAAAATACAGTTGGCCCATCGTGGATTTTAAGATAGTATGCTCTAGTGGAACCTATGTAAGGACATTAATCAATGACTTGGGTCTTAATTTAAAGACATTTGCTACTGCAGTAGAATTAAAGAGAACTAAAATTGGGGAATTTGATCTTAAAAATTCTTTAGATTTTGCTGATATCGCTGAGGAAACTAAATTTAATTTTTTAGAATGTAAAAATGATTAAAGGGAAACTTTATGTAGTAGGAACCCCTATCGGTAATTTATCAGACATTACATTTCGGGCAGTAAGTATATTGAAGAAAGTTCATTTTGTTCTAGCAGAAGATACAAGGGAGAGTAAAAAACTTCTTGATAAATACAAAATTAATACTGAGTTAATATCCTACAGAGATCAAAATCATAGTAAAATCCTTGAGAAGATAGTTGAAAAATTGGATATGGGTTTAGACCTAGCATTGATTTCTGATTCAGGAACTCCATTGATATCTGACCCTGGTTACAAACTTGTGAGATATTTAAGAGAAAAGGAGTATGATGTTATAGCTTTACCTGGCCCTTCTGCTTTAGTCTCCGCTCTTTCTGTTAGTGGTCTTCCTACAGATAGGTTTGTGTTTCTTGGATTCTTACCAAAGAGTGATAGTAAAAGAAGAAAAATATTAGAAGAATACAAAGATTTGCGCAATACAATTATAATTTATGAGTCTCCTAATCGCTTATTTAAATTACTTAACTTGTTAAAAGAGGAATTAGGAAAAGATGTAGTAATATCTCTTTCAAAGGACATTTCAAAATTAAGAGAAAGATATTTGTTTGGAGAGGTTGTAAATATTATAGATATACTAGAAGATGAAGGGTTTGAAGAGAATCCTCATGGGGAATTTGTATGTATTGTATATCCAGGAAAACTTTAGATGAGATTTTCTAAGAAGGTTCTTTCGTAGTTCTCATCCGTTATTTCTTCTAATTTCTTGATGTCAATATTTTTAACTTCAGCAGCAACTTCCATTATTTCTCTTACATCCATCGGTTGTGCATATTTTTCTTTCATTTTCTTGTTTTTTCTTACTGATTGTGGAGGAAGGAAGGGGCCATCTGTTTCAAATAGTATTCTATCAAGAGGAGTTTTTCTTAGTATTTGTCGAACATCTTCACCACTTTTGTATGTAATTATTGCATTAAAACCAACACAGAAACCTAAGTCGAGAATATCATTGATATGTGATATGTCTCCTGTGTAGCTATGGAAGCATCCTTTTACTGTCCCCCTACCCTCCTGTGCTACTATTTCTAAAACATCTTTTATACATTCCTGTTTTTCATTAACATCTCTAGCATGTATGCTAATACCTAAGTTATGCTTTTTAGCTAAGGAGATATGCTTTTTGAAAGAGACTCTCTGTATTTCTTGGATCTCTTCTATTATTTCTCTGTCAAGTTGCCTATCTCTATTTATTTGATAGTAATCTAGTCCTGTTTCTCCTATTGCAGTAACTTCTTTAATGTTTTTTTCTACAATCTCTATATACTTTTCAATATTTTGAATAGATTTATCATATATGTTTTTATATATATTTTTCCAAACGGTAGATTCCTCAAAAAAGGTCGGATGGAGGCCTAATGCTGCGTTTACAATCTTAGGGTATCGCTTTGCAATACTTAAAGTTTCTTCAAAATCATAAAGATCTGTACTCTGTGTTAAGATGTATTTTCCTCCTTTAGAGGTAAAATTATCTATAATTACTTCAATATTCGATTTTAAGGGTTCCATGGATAGATGGATATGTGAATCGTGCATAACAGATTTTATCATATTAATTCCTTAGTGTGATAAAATGTAGAAAGGAATGGCAAAAGTAAGGCAAAGAAATTGGTTGTTAATAATTACGGGGTTGCTTTTTGTAACCTCTATTGCTCTATTGGTTTTTACTACTAAAAAAAAGATGGGTATAGGGGTTTGTTATCATAATGATTTGATGTATGAGCAAAACCAATTAATACCAGATTATGAGAGAGGAAGTGATTGTTACTGTGCTTGGAGTGGCGAGATAGTTTGCAAAGATACAGAGAGATCATTCTCTTACGAGGATTTCTCTTCTGAGGGGTTGACGTTTTCATATACTTTTAGAAATCTTTTAGAAAAAACATCTCCTGATTTCTCAAAGGTCTTTTTAGCAGATATTAATTACAAAGATGGAGTTATAGATATTATTTTGGAACGAGAGGTGTTTTGTACAGAGGAAGGACAAGTGCCAACTCAGATAGGGATGTATGAAAAGAGAGACGATTCTATGATATTGACAACGGTTACAAATATAGATGAAAGTATATATAACCGAAGCTGTATTATTCTTAATAACTTCTCTTTAACGAGTTTGAATTTTTCAAAAAGTGACTCTCCTATAATTTACTACCAAAATGAATCGGGTTTGTTACTAGATCTTAAATCATGCTATGTTGGAGGGAGATTTTATGCTCCTGGAGTGGTATTTAGAGATATCAAAGAAGAGAAGCTTTGCACATGCAATGGTCCAGAGTATAATTGTGAACCATTAAAGTAAGCCAACGTATACTCCTAGAATACAAGAGCAGATGGCAAAGAGCCAAAATCTCATGGTTACTTTGTACTGAGGCCAGCCGTTAGCTTGGAAGTGATGATGTATGGGGGCTATTTTAAAGACTCTTTTTTTGAAAAATTTCATACTAAACATTTGAATTGCACTTGAAAACATAATTAACCAGGTTATTGAAGACATTAAGAAGTATGGAATTATATTATTTGTTACTAATGCTATGAAAAACATGGTAAAACCTAAGGGCATAGCACCAGGTCCTCCATTCCAAAATCTTGCAGGAGGAATATTAAAGTAAAGATCTATTATTTGAACCCCAAGAATAATTGAAAGAATTGGAATGAAATCATATTTCCCTTGTATAAGTAAGAGGAATATAAAGGCAAGATTAATGATAGTAAATATACCTATCATCAACCCATCTGCGCCATCAGTTAATTCTGCAGAATATATTGCAAACTGTCCAATGATACTAATTAAAACTAAAATGATAGGAGTAATATTTATAGTCAATATATTTGCTAATGAAAAAAAAGTAAACTCTCCTGTTTTATAGAGTAGATACATAACTCCTACATTTAGTAGTATGGAAAATGATAATTTTGCTATTCTCCATTCAAATGTTTCTTGAAAAGCTCTAATTTTTTCGTTATGTTTAAAACCATTTGTGAATATTACTACATCAATAAAACCCCAAAAACCAAAAAGAACAAAACCTATCAAAAAGACTTTAATCAAAGGTGTTATTGGAATTAGTAACAGTATCATTAGAGGTACTATTATCCATATTAATATTCCTCCCATATTAGGAGTTCCATTGGTAAGATTTGTTTTCATGATTTTCATAAAAAGGGTATTATCACCCTTGTCGTCTCCCATTTTGGTTTTTTTAATTCCACTAACCTGATTAAACTTATACAGGATTGAAATCATAATAGGGGCAAATATTGCTGATACAAGAGTTGTGAGAAAGAGGTAGTTTAAACTTTTCTTCAGAATTTCTATCATTATTTCCTGTTTCTAATTTATGTACTGTTTAAAATTATCTCATTTTTGTTTCTTTATTTCCATATCATCAGCAATACTTAAGAATATGTCACGCCATACAGGAACTGTTGTTAAACTTGCAAAGGATGCGTTTTTAGGTTCTTGTAATTTTACAAGCATTATCATTTTTGGATCTTCTGAAGGAGCAAATCCAATAACAGTATCATTCGTATATTTTTCTTGATAACCTCCATCTTTTGAAGCTATTTGGGCTGTTCCGGTTTTAGCTACTACGGAGTATGGTATAAGTTCTTTTCCGTAATAACCTAATGAATCATCTTTAACGGAGTTAGTTAATGTTTCTCTAATAATGTTAGCTGTTTCTTTTGAAGTTGTTCTAGAAAGAATCTGAGGTTCAATTTTGATGGTTTCTCTCTCATCCTTTATTTCTGAAATGATGTATGGTCTCATTCTTACTCCTTCGTTTGCAAAGGTACTAAATGCAGAGATTAGTTGTAAAGGAGTTGCAGAAATAACTTGGCCGTAAGATGCTGTTATGACGTCTAGCTTAGTCCATAGATTCTTTGGTTTAAGGTAGCTTGTTCCTTCCTCTTGTAATCCTATCCCTATAAATTCACCTATTCCGTAATCTTGAAGAGCTGAATAGAATTCGTCAAAATCTATAGCTAGTCCTATTGTTGCAGCACACGGA
>Ga0255345_1002868_pt1 | contig 21052 bp, 16 predicted proteins | sample wastewater_treat_6_FD_192415 | JGI IMG/M metagenome (GOLD analysis project Ga0255345, IMG submission 192415) | Wastewater microbial communities from Lulu Island WWTP, Vancouver, Canada - plant20 | ecosystem: Engineered > WWTP > Wastewater > Unclassified | place: Canada: Vancouver, British...
CAACCGCTATGACCGCGTTCAGGAAGCACAGCAGTTGGCAGACTATGTTCAGGAGTCTGTCGCCCAAACGGCACTGTTTGGGATCGGCGCTCTGGGCGTGGGCGCGATGGTTGCGACCGTTTTGACCACCAAAGCTCTGGATGTGACTGGCATTGTCACCGCTGGAACGCTGGCGGTGTTGGGTTTGTTTGTGATTCCTTACAAGAGGAAGCAAGCCAAGGACGATTTTGCCGCCAAAATGGCGGAAATGCGGACGAGTTTGCGCGCGACGCTCGAAAAAACCTTCCGACATGAGGCAGATGGCGCGGTTAGTCGTCTGGAAGAGAACATTTCGCCCTATGTGGACTATGTTAATAAAGAACAGGCACGTCTGGAGAGCAGCCGCTCGACATTGCAGGAATTAAAAGAAAAGCTTACTGGTTTGGGTGAGGAAATCAGGCAGATCATCAAAGGATAGGTGAACGAAAAATGACAAATGCTTGTGATCTGCCCCAACGCCTGAGCCGGGAAACGGTGTTTAAGAGTGAATATCTGAATTTACATATCGACCGCGTGCGTCAGCCGAATGGTTTCGTGATCGAACGCTTCCATTTTGTGGAATATCCCCGCCCGGCGGTTGGCGTGGTGGTTGAGGATGCGCTTGGACGGGTTGTGTTGGTTCGGGTGCCCCGATATACGATCAACAACTGCAGCTGGTCGATCCCGGCGGGCGGCGTGGATGATGGCGAAGATCCTTTGATCGCTGCCAAACGCGAGGTGCACGAAGAAACAGGTTTTGAATCGAGCGAGCATCGTTTGGTTTACAGTTATTATCCGCAGGACGGCAGCAGCAACAAGCATTTTTTGATCGTTTTTTGTAAATCAGGTGAGCAGACGGGGACATTTGACCCGGACGAGATCAGTGAGGTCGGCTGGTTCACGCGGGAAGAAGTTGAGCAGCTGATCGATCAGGGAGAGCTTGAGGACGGACTGGGGCTGACGGCTTTGTTAATGTGGCTGCGGGAATCAAGCCGCTCATGATCGGGTAGATCGTTTATATGATCATCAGGTGCAGGGGTTTGACCTGGGCGTGTAACGACACGCCAGGTATGTCTCCGTCCATTCGTTGATCATTAAAACTTTAAGGGTTCTATTTTGTGCTCTGATAGTGTTGCTCTCGCATGGAGACATTCCTTGAAGGGCTTAACACCATCCCTGCTTAAGATAAATCAGCGCCTTTTAATACGTTATTTCCCTGACCCTTTATACGCCTGATATTCCACTTAAATTACTACCTTAGTGGTATACTTTTTCTCATTGTATCCAAGGAGGCTGGAATGAAAGTTATTATTGTTGGCGGTGTTGCTGGCGGCGCGAGTACGGCTACAAGGTTGCGTCGTGTTGCTGAAGATGCCGAAATTATCATGTTTGAACAAGGACCTTACGTCTCGTTCGCCAATTGCGGTTTACCTTATCATTTGAGTGGTACGATCAAGGAGCGTGAGCAGCTCCTGGTCACTACGCCTGAAAGTCTGCGTGAACTGGTTAACCTGGATGTACGCACCAATCAGGAAGTGGTCGCGATCGATCGCGAGAAAAAGACCGTCACTGTGCGTGATCTGCTGAATGATCGCGAATATACCGAATCCTATGACAAACTTTTGCTTGCGCTTGGCGCCAGCCCGGTCGTTCCGCCCCTTCTGGGTGTGGACAAAGAGGGTGTTTTTGTTTTGCATAACATTCCTGAACTGGACGCGATCTCCGGGTGGATCAAAACACATCAGGTGAAACGCGCTGTCGTGGTAGGTGGTGGGTTTATCGGTCTGGAAGTGGCAGAAAATCTGATCGAAGCCGGTATCAAGGTTGAACTGGTTGAGATGCTCAATCAGGTCATGGCGCCTCTTGATTACGAAATGGCAGCAGTATTGCATGAGCACCTTGCATGGCATGGCCTCGGGCTGCATTTGGGTGATGGGCTCAAATCCATTGAAGATGGTGACAGTGTTTCCTTAAAAGTAAACACCGCCAGCGGTTTGAATATCCCGGCGGATATGGTCGTCCTTGCCATTGGCGTGCGTCCTAATACCAAATTGGCAAAAGAGGCGGGTCTGGAGCTTGAGCCGCGTGGGCACATCTGCACCAACAGTCACATGCAGACCTCCGATCCGGATATCTACGCGGTCGGCGACGCGGTTCAAATAGAATCCCGTATCACCAAAAAACCAACCTTCCTGGCTCTGGCTGGGCCTGCCAGCAAGCAGGGGCGCATTGCCGCGGACAATATTGCTGGAAGAGATATGACCTTCAATGGCGTTATTGGCACCTCCGTAGTCAAGGTGTTTGACCTGACTGCGGCGACTACTGGTTTGAACAGCCGTCAGTTGAAGGATGCCAACATCCCATTTGAGACTGTTACGACCTATGCCAACAACCACGCGGAATATTATCCTGGGGCCTCCCCGATCCAATTTAAACTCCTCTTTGGACCAGAAGGGCAGATCTACGGCGCGCAGGCTGTCGGTCTGGATGGAGTGGACAAACGCATTGATGTCATCGCCACCGCGATCCACGGGAAACTGACGGTTTATGACCTGGAAGAACTGGAACTCGCTTACGCGCCCCCTTATGGAGCTTCCCGCGACCCAGTGAATATACTCGGTTTTGCGGCTGCCAACGTTTTGCGCGGGGATGTGGAAGTTCTCCAATGGGACCAGTTTGACGAGATCGATGAGGAAAAATGGGTCAAACTTGATGTGCGCGTACCAGAAGAATTAATGGTTTTCACTGTCCCGGGCGCGATCCACATTCCTTTAACCGAATTACGTGGGCGTTTGGACGAACCGCCAAAAGATAAAAGGATCCTTTGCTTCTGTGGTACTGGTAAACGTTCCTATTTCGCAGCGCGTATTTTAAGTCAAAACGGATTTGATGTAGTTAATCTCTCTGGTGGGCTCAATATCCAAAAAGCAGTCAAAAAATCTGAAAAAACGACAAAACAAGCTGACTTTTCTGTCAGCAGAGAACCTGTTAGGAGGACAATTATGGATGAGGGACAAATCAATTATCATTTAGACACTTGCGGATTGCAGTGTCCTGGTCCAATCCTGAAACTTTACAACAAGATCAGTGAAATGGAGGATGGTGAAGTGGTCCAGATCCAGGCCACCGATCTCGGTTTTGCCAAAGACGTGGAAGCATGGACAAAATCTACAGGAAACACTCTGCTTGACCTGAACATGGCAGGCGGCACCGTGACCGCCAGGGTTCAGAAGGGGCTTGGCGCGGTGGTTCAGACGGCTGACGCTTCTCCCCTGCCCACTCCTACGCCTGGAAAGGACCTGACCATGGTCGTCTTTTCCGGTGATCTGGATAAAGCCATTGCCGCTTTCATCATTGCCAACGGTTTTGCCGCGATGGGTCAAAAAGCAACCTTGTTCTTCACCTTCTGGGGGCTCAATATCCTGCGTAAGCCGGAGCCGGTCAATGTTAAGAAGACTTTCATTGAAAAAATGTTTGGTTGGATGATGCCCAGGGGTGCGGACAAACTGACCCTTTCCCAAATGCACATGATGGGCGCTGGAACCGCCATGATCAAAGGCATCATGAAGAAATACAATGTTGATTCTTTGCCGGAGATGATCCGGACCGCTCAGAAGAACGGCGTGCGAATTTTGGCCTGCCAGATGTCGATGGATCTGATGGGTATCAAGATGGAAGAACTGATCGATGGAGTCGAGTCGGCTGGTGTGGCGACCATGGCCGCTTCAGCGACAGATTCCAACACGCACTACTTCATTTAGTCCCTCAATCTCAATAGCGATAAGAGTCGGATTGGAATCTACGGTCCGACTCTTTTTGTTTCATGCTCAATTCGGCTTCCACCTCCACTCGCGATCAACGAACATCCATTAAAATAGCTATATGATCGCTTTTGGTGAAGACAGACAGGTAAAAATGGAAAAGACCGCCAAATTAGGCTGGATCCTTTTTGCTTTGGGGACGGGTTTGTATTTGCTAACCCGTTTCCTGGCGCTGGATAAATTCCCGATCTACTTTTTCTCCGACGAAGCGATTCAGACCATGTCTGCCTTTGACCTTATCAAGCGTGGGTTTCGCGACATTCAGGGCAATCTCTTCCCGGTCTACTTTGAAAACGGGCAGCAGTTTAACCTGTCGCTCTCGGTCTGGCTGCAGGTGCTGATCGCCTGGCTACCGCGCTCTGTCTGGCTCACGCGGGGGCTGCCGGCATTGATCAGTCTTGTCTTTCCAGTGAGTGTGGCCTTTTGGGCAAAAGATCACTACAAAAGTAAGATCTGGTGGTTGGCGCCTTTTGTCATCAGCGCCTTGCCAGCCTGGTTTTTGCATTCCCGCACTGCCTTCGAGACCTCACTGGGGCTTAGCTTTTTTAGCTTTTTTCTATATTTTTATTTGAAGTATCGCGACCAGAACCCAAAAAACCTACCGCTGGCACTTTTGTTCGGCGCCTGCGCATTTTACAGTTACGCCCCGATGCAACTGGTCGTTGGCGTGACGGGACTGGTCTTATTATTGGTCGATTGCAAATATCACTTCGCGAATAAAAAGAGTCTTATTACAGGCGCGATAGTCTTATTATTGCTGGCATTGCCTTACTTTCGGTTTCGCTTTTCTCATCAGGAAGCTTTGCGTGCGCATTTGCAACTGTTACGGTCTTACTGGCTCAGCGATCTTTCTGTAATTGGGAAACTGGGGCTGTTTGTCGAAAAATGGCTGAAGGGGCTGGATCCGCGCTATTGGTTCCTCCCAAATCAGGTGGATCTGATCCGCCATCAGATGAAGGGCCTGGGGCATCTGCCCTGGTTCTTCTTTCCTGCCTTTATTCTTGGGTTTGCGAAAAGCCTGAAAGAGATCAAAAATCCGCCATACCGGCTGGCGGTGATCGCGTTGCTGGTTGGTCCACTTGGCGCGGCAATGGTGGATATCAGCATTACAAGGGTTTTAGTGATGAATCTCCCCTTTGCCCTTATGATATTTCTGGGTTTTGACTGCTTCGCAGGATGGATGGAGAACAAAATGGCGATCCGCAAAGCCATGTTAGCGGGGTTGACAGGTTCTCTTTTTCTTTTCTCGTTTTGGATGTGCGTAGACGCGGTTCAAAATGGCGCGCTTTGGTATCCTGATTATTCTTTATACGGTATGCAATGGGGCGGACGTGAGATCAGCGAGAAGATCGAAAGCTTTCTTGAGGAAAATCCGGATGCTGAATTAACTTTGAGCCCGAGCTGGGCAAATAATACTGACATCATCATGCGTTTCTTTTTGGGCGACCCTTTGCCCGTGACCTTAGGCTCAACTTTGGAATATGATCTTTATTACCGGGAAATAAGACCGGAACAGGTCTTTATAGTTGGCCCGGAAAAGTTTGAAGCCCTGGCTCGAAACCCAAAGTTTGAAGAAACCCAAATCTTGGACAGGCTGCAATGGCCGGACGGAAGAACGGGCTTCTTTTTTATTAAGCTTAAGTATTCACCAGATGCCGAAGAGATCTTCGCGGAGGAGTTGCTGGAACGCCAGAAGCCGGTGGAGCTCGATTTTAACCTGATGGGGCAGCGGGTGCGGATCAGCCACTCACGCCTCGACATGGGAACGATTGCCAGCGTTTTTGACGGCAACCGCGCGACGCTTATCCGTAGCTTAGAGGCAAATCCGATGATGATCAGTATCGATTTTCCAGAAGCAGTAGCTCTTGAAGGCGCGACAGTGTTGGTAGGGGCTCAGGCAACCCAGCTTACAGTGGCGATTGTGACGGAAGAGGGGGACTCTCTTACTTTTATGGAAAAAGTTGAAGATTCGGATGTCGTGCGGCCAGTTTCGGTCGATTTTGGCGGACGATATTCAATTAAACAGCTGCAGATCTGGGTCGAAAGCCTGAATGAGGATGAGCCTGCGCATGTGCATTTGTGGGAATTGATTTTGGAATAACACCAATACGATGCACACACGAACATTCCTTTCGGGAAACCCCTCACCTTGGAACCCAGGGTAGACTGTCTGCCCTGCGACAGCCCCTCATCCGCCCTTCGGGCACCTTCTCCCGCGGGAGAAGGCTATTATCTGTCGAACCGAATAGTGAAAGATGTAGTCCGGATTCTCCTGGAATCCGGACTACATTGCCTAGTCAGAATTACTGGTCTCCTCACAAATTGCTGGTTGTCAAATATTGAAGAATCAATATCATCCTGATATACTATTAATAGTTCAGCATATTTGTATATAGCGACCTATAAACTAGTTGTTTGGGTAGATTGTTCTACCAGTTTGTTGGCGAAAGCTAACAAATACCTGCGTCAAAAGGATCAGCCCGCAAAGGAGGAAATAAGCCATTTACTAACGCTCAATTGACTCTTTCAACCAACCAAACACGAGAAAAGAAAGGAGATTACCATGCCTGCTAAAAAGGCTTTCATCGTGTTCATGCTGATGGTTCTTTGTTTGCTACCATTTAAAGATACCATCGCGGCACCAATTGCCATAGATCCTATCGTTCAAGATGAACCCCCAATCACTGAACTCAGTACTGGAATCGCACCAACAACCTTCGATCGTTCCGAATTGAGCTCTCTCTCCGGCAGTAATGTGACCTTTGATCCAACGGCTGGAGGTGACGACTGCTATGCAGCGGGTGAACCTCAAACTCTCTGCTTCAAATCAGAATCTTTCACCACAGATTTTGAATATGTTTATAACAACTGGCTAAAATTCCCTGCTGATTGGACGGTATCCGATGTTTATGTCCAGGGAACACCAGTTTGTGATAATGGCTCCTGGGGCAATTTTAGTTGGTCTTTCCAAACATCGCCCTATGAAGTAAACATTTCTCATAATCGTAAACAGAAGCCCACCGATCATTGTGTGGCAACCTACTGTGTGGATGTAACACCAGCGGCTGGCTCTGATCCCACTGGCGTGTCCTGGTATTTTGACGGTGACGGATTTGAAAGCTCACCGCACAACCCCTGCAGTGATGATGGCTACACCCCTGAAGGTCAAAATACCTGTGATGAGAGCACCAAACCTGTTGCAGCAGTTCCTGTTTGTGTTCCTCGGGTCAGACTGACTCCCGCGGAAATTTCAAGCTCAGGTTGCCGTGGAGCGTCCAAGACTCAGAATTTGACCATTTCAAATCTCACTGGGGCTCAGTCTACATTTGCCATCACATATAACAAAGACTTCTCTGGTGAAATTATTGTGCCTGAAGAAATCACGCTTGCTGATGGCGAAATGACTGACTTTGACGTCATTCTCGCCCCTGACTTCAGCAATGGGGATGGGGAATACACGGTCACGGTAACTGTATCTGATGGCAGCTACACGGATCAATCAGTCATCCGTCACACAATATATACTAAACTACATGAATGGCAGCAAATAGAGACAAATCCAATTGCCTTGATGGATAATGTTTTGGCTGGCTATGATGGTAAGGTTTGGAGCATTACCGGCTTTGGCTCATCGATTGGAGTAAGTACCTACGATCCTGTTTCCGACACATGGACTTTGGTGCCTGAATCTGCGCCGCCCTGGGGCGGTGATGGTTATCCGCGATCCGGCTGCCAGGTAGGAAACGAGGTGTTTGTTTATGGTGATGCTACAGGTGTTTATGAAGGTCTGTGGAGTTACAACATGGATACTAACACCTGGACCTCCGAGACCCCCGGCGGCACTCCTCCACCTCAAACCGGCATTTGGGCGCCTGCCTGGGTGGCAGATACCAGCACCGGGGTATGCTACATGACCGGTGGAGCAACAACTCCAGGTGTTGGTGATCTGGCAACAGTTTATGTCTACGATACTGTGTCAAACACCTGGCTGACAGAACTACCGGCTTTTACAGGTGCCCGCGACTTCCATGCTGCCTTCCTGTTCACACGACCCGCTGATGCCCATAAGCTTTTGTGCCTTGCCGGTGGGGTCGATTCAACGGAGACTGTTTTAGATTCAACCCAGTGCTATGACTTTTCAACAAGCAGTTGGAACGCCGAGAATGCTGACCTGGGAGCCCTTCCAAACGGATGGTGGGGAATGGGTTACGCTCAGCAGGAAGGAAAGCTTTGGCTGGTGGAAGGTGCAGATGCTAATGGTAGTCTCTATAACCAGAGCGCGTATTATGATATCGCGGACAATGAATGGGTGCTGGCTGGACCATTACCGGACAGCCCAGTTTATCGTACCGCGGCGGTCTCGCTCGATGGTGTCATCTACCATGTTGGCGGGTCCACAGGTTTGTTAAGCCCCACAGGTCTTTCACACAAACGAGTTGACATCTACTGCCCGACATGTGAATTCACCAAGCAAGCCACAGAACTCGTATTACCAGGTCAGGAGATCCATTATTTAATCACCATTGATCCATTGGGCGAGGAGCCACTGTATGTTTACGACAATCTACCCGCATCTGTCGAATTTGTTCCTGGCAGTTTGTCTGTAACGCCAGATATTGGGTCATATGGCTATGATCCAGTGAATCGAAAGATCTGGTGGTCCTCTGACTCCACATCAGCGGTGGGTTCCGGTTGGACACCTGCAAAGGAATCCGGTACTTCTATAAATTCGGATATCACAAGACATGGTGAAGAACCTGCATTGTTGACACCATCCAAATCCGTCGATTACGCAATCAACTCGATACTATGGGATCAACCTCTTGGCTCTGTTAGTACTGCTGCTTACCTTAGCCAGGAATATACCGACATACCTAGCAATTCTACTTTCCTAGCTGATGACTTTGTTGCGACATCCCCATGGATAATCGATACGATTTTTGTTCCTGGTAATGGATGGAACGGTTTTACCACATTAGTAAATGCTTCTGCTCTGAACTTCATGATCTACGCGGATAATGGGGGTATTCCTGCGGGATATCCAACCGGAGGCGGTCAGCCGCCGGTTTGGGTGTATTCGCTTTCCCCAGGTGATCCACAGATTACCATCACAAATGGAGCGAGTGGAAAACCTTCAAATACGCAACTTACTCTTGATGTGCCAATCAATTTGCCAGCAGGTCACTACTGGCTTATCTTCTATCCAACTATGGGTTTTTCCACTGGTGGTCAATATGGCAGGCAACGAGCTGATACGATGAACTTCAATACCGCGCGTTTCATTAACCCTGGCGATAGTTTTTTCTGTGGTGCTGAATGGCAATCGTGGATGTGTATGTGGGGCTTTGAAACTGATCTTACATTCCGCATTGAGGGAATTAAAGTTCCTAGTCTGCAGATCGAATTTGATGCCATTGTCAACGCACCCCCAAATCAGATAATTACCAACAATGCATTTCTCGAATTTGGTTCCCACCTCTTGCAGGCAAGCGATGACACCTTTACCGGGTTTGGAATAAATTTGCCTATGATATTCAAGTAATTTTTTCTTTCTCCATGAACATGGGCTCTCATTGTTGGCAGTCCATGTTTTTGTTTTAACTACATCCCCCTCTCGCAGCTAACAATTACCAGCAATTCTCAGTATGGATGAAAAGATGGCGAGGCTGACTCAAAAGTCAAACTTCATTTTTAACTTCCTCACTTATAGGCACTTTTAGCCATAAAAATGGGATTGCATCGTCAAATCATGGGCAAAAATTGATAGTTACCCCCACTTTAAGACCAATTTTTTGAAAATTCGGACTTTTGGGTCAGCCTCGGGAACCTAATCTTTTTCTTGTTCGGACGTGATCTCCTGATCATTTCCAAATATAAAATGAGAATTGCGGAACAATTAACGGAGAATATAATATGCTCAAATGTGTAAACAATGAAATCCAGATTGCCAGGATATTGATGCAATCACTATATGAAACCGGAGTTAAGGTTGTACCTCAGTTGCGGCAATGGGAACCTTGTAGAATTCCTGGAAAACGAACGATTTTGCGGGAGTTACTTCGCTCTTGATAAAAATCAGCAATTCTCAGTATTGAAATTAAGTATGGTTCGTGGTCAGGAGACCACGAAGGAACCTAACTCTTTTTCGTGTCCGGACATGATTTCCTGACCATGTTTATGGGTAAAATAGAGATTGCCAGGTTTTGATGGATCCTTCTGGAATTCAGCCTGCATTTAGGTGTTGCAATCCCCTTGCATCCTCTAAAAACGTGATATACTTTACCCGCTCCGTTGGAAGACGGGGACACTATTATACACGCCTCGGGTCAGGAGTTCCTGCGTGCCCAAAAGGGTTAGGAGCTTCGTAAAACCAGGTGGAAGCATAACGCAAAGGAGTTATCATGTCTAATGTATCTATGAAGGCTCTTCTTGAGAGCGGTGTCCATTTCGGACACAGAACCAATAAGTGGAACCCTAAAATGCGCCCTTATATTTTTACCGAGCGTAATGGCATCCATATCATCGACCTGCAGCAAACCGTAAAGCTGTTGGACGAAGCTTACAACGTTGTTCGCGACACTGTTGCAGGTGGTGGTTCCATACTCTTTGTTGGCACCAAACGCCAGGCGCAGGAAACAATCCAGTCTGAAGCAGAACGCTGCGGCATGCCTTATGTCAATCAACGCTGGTTGGGTGGAACGCTGACAAACTGGACCACAATTCAACAGGGTCTTGTAGAATTAACCCGCCTTGAGAAAATGTTTGAGTCCGGTGAGGTTCATCGTCTGACCAAAAAAGAAGGTCTCCTGCTGGAACGCAAAATCAATCGACTCGACACTCGTCTGAGTGGTTTGCGTACTATGAAAACATTGCCCAAGTTGCTTTTTATTGTTGATGTTGAACGCGAAGATACCGCAGTCCGCGAAGCTGTCTCGAAGGAAATCCCTGTGATTGCCATGGTTGACACCAATTGCGACCCCAGCAATATCGATTATGTAATTCCCTCCAATGATGACGCGATCCGCGCGATCAAGTTGCTGATCGGTCATATCGCAGATGCGGCAATCGAAGGCGCGATGATGCGCAAGGATGAGGAAGAGGAAGAAGTAATCGTTCCTACTTTCACGAGCATTTCTCGCAGAATCAAAGATGAAGATGAATTGGATGATGAGGATCTGCTCGGTGAGAGTACCCGTGCCAAGATCGTATTTGAAAAACGACATAACACTGTTGCTGAGGATGACACGGGCACTGACACTGACGTTGAAGACGAAGAAGAATAAGAGTAAAGGAGTACTGGAAAGGACAGATTATGGAAATTACCATTGATATGATTAAAGAGCTGCGAGAAAAAACCGGTTGCGGCATCATGGATTGTCGCTCGGCTTTGCAAAATGCCAAAGGTGATATGGACGCCGCCATGGAAGAACTGCGAGAAAAAGGTTTGAAAAAGGCTGAAAAACGCGCCAATCGCGAAGCTTCAGAAGGTCGTCTGGAAGTCTATGTTCACAGCGAAGGTCGTCTGGTGGTATTAGTGGAGGTCAACTCTGAAACCGACTTTGTCTCGAAATCGGATATGTTTAAAGAGCTTGCCCACGAGATTGCTCTGCAAATTGCTGCCGCGTCACCGAAGTACGTTGCTGAAAGTGATGTTCCCGAAGAAGTTATCGAAGCAGAAAAAGAAGCAATCACTGCCCGTGTACGTGAAGAAGGCAAACCCGAAGCCATCATTCCTAAGATTGTGGAAGGTTCGATTAAAAAATTCATGAACGAAAACGTTCTGTTGAATCAAAAGTACATCCGTGACGAAAGCAAAACTGTTGCAGATCTGATCAACGATAAAGTTGCCTCTCTGGGCGAACGTATCGTGATCCGTCGCTTCGTGCGCTGGGCACTGGGAGAGACAACCCCTGCTCCAGTCGATGACGAAGAAGCTGCTTAGTTTCAAAAGAGCCAACCCTCGGTTGGCTCTCTTTTTAGTCCTATAGAAACGGGAGATTGAATGAGCGAAAATAATCAAACAAACAAATACAATCGCATTCTGCTCAAGCTTTCCGGTGAATCCCTGGCGGAACCTGGCGGGCATGGTATCGCACCGGCCCAGGCAAGGCACATCGCTGAGTTGGTCAAGAGCGTATTTGAAACCGGTGTGGATATCGCTATTGTCATTGGCGCTGGAAACTTGTGACGCGGCGCGACCGGTGAAAATAGCGGTATGGATCGCGCGACTGCAGATTATATGGGTATGTTGGCAACGATGATGAATGCTCTGGCGTTGATGGATGCCCTCGAGCAGATTGAGGTTGATACTCGTGTAATGTCAGCAATTGAAATGCGCACCGTAGCTGAACCATATATTCGACGACGCGCAATTCGTCACATGGAGAAAGGACGGGTTGTCATCTTTGGTGGTGGTACCGGAAATCCCTATTTTTCAACTGACACAGCCGCTGCGTTGCGGGCAACTGAAATTGGAGCGGATCTCGTCATTAAAGCCACAAAAGTAGATGGTGTTTACGACCGTGATCCCAATATTTATCCGGACGCAATTCGCTATCAAAGACTAAGCCACATGGAAACACTGAGCCAACGCCTGAATGTGATGGATAGCACGGCGATTTCACTTTGTATGGACAATAATATGCCGATCATGGTGCTCAACCTTTGGGAGCCGGGAGCTTTGATGGCTGCCATCCGTGGAGAACAAGTCGGAACTTTGGTGACGATGGACGAATAATGAGTTTGCAATACATTACTCCTGAATTATTTGAAAAATTAGTAGGATTAGCCGCTTTGGAGCTTACCGAAGAGGAACGCGCTTATCTGTTTGAAGAAATGAACCATCAACTTTCATCAGTGGAAAGCTTGCGCCAAATCGAGATCCCCGAAGGCACAATACCATCACTGCATGGACTCAACCCTGAAGGAATTCCTCCGCGCGCTGATGACTGGAAAGCTTTTGCAAAGCCTGAACAGATCGTGGCGCTGGCGCCCGAAAGCGAAGACGGAATGATCGCTGTACCGGATGTAAAGGGGGCGAAATGAGTTTGACCTCTTTAAGCGCGTTTGAAGTTGCTAGGAAAGTAAAAGCCGGTGAGCTGAAAGCCGTTGAAGTTGCCGAAGCAGCTTTGGCGCAGATACAAGCTGTGGACGGCCTGTCGGGTTCACTGGATGGCGGCGCGGTCTCTGCTGACGAAGAAAAGAAGGTGCATGCCTTTATTCAGCTCACTGAAAAGATGGCATTGGAACAAGCCGAAAAGGTCGATCAGGCAATTGCCAGGGGCGAAGATGCTGGAATTTTGGCTGGCGTGCCGGTTTCGATCAAAGATATCTTTTGCGTGGAAGGCACGACAACAACTGCAGCTTCGCGAATACTCTCGAATTTCGAGCCTCCATATACCGCGACCGCAGTGCAAAGGCTGATTGATCAAGGGGCATTAATTCTTGGGAAAGTTAACCTGGATGAGTTTACTTTTGGCTCTTCCAACGAATCGAGTGCCTATCAACCTGCCAGCAACAATCCCTGGAACACGGAGCATGTTCCAGGTGGTTCTTCCGGCGGTTCAGCAGCCAGCGTCGCGGCGGAAGAGGTCGCGCTCTCACTTGGCACCGATACGGGCGGTTCGATCCGTCAACCAGCGGCTTTTTGCGGCGTTGTCGGGCTTAAACCCACTTATGGACGCGTCTCGCGCCTGGGTTTGATCGCTTTCTCTTCGTCGCTGGATTGCCCGGGCCCGATCTCCCGGGATGTGCGCGATTCGGCGCTCATGCTGCAGGCTATGGCTGGCGTGGACCCGAAGGACAGCACCTCATCAACCCGACCGGTTGATGATTACCTGGCCGCGCTCGGGCAGGATGTCAAAGGTCTGCGGATCGGGCTTTCGCCTGATTATGACGCTGTTTATTACCCGGATTTTGAAACCGGTGAGGTGCGAAAGGAAGCGATCCAGAAAGAAGTTCACGATACGCTTTATCGCAGCGCGGAATTACTGGCAAAAGCGGGAGCGGAGATCGTTGAAAACGTTCCCATGCCCAATACCGCTTACGGTATTCCTGCCTATTTTGTGATCTCGCGGGTTGAGGCAGCTTCAAACCTGCATCGTTTCGACGGGGTGAAATATGGTTATCGGACAGAACCCGCAGTCAGCAACCTTAGCGAGCTTTATCGCCTCACCAGAGCAGAAGGCTTTGGTCCACAGGTCAAGCTGCGCATTTTGATGGGCATGTATCTCTCAGCTGCAGGGCACGACGCTGATTATTACACGCATGCCCAAAAAGTCAGAGCTTTGATCCGGCAGAATTTTGTCAGAGCTTTTGATCCAGATGGGGGTCATCGGCTGGATGCCTTACTCACGCCAACCACCGCGACGACTTCTTTCAAGCGGAAAGCTGTTTTTGGCGATTCCCTGCTGATGCAATATTCTGATCAGATGACAGTGTCCAGCAATCATGCTGGCGTGCCTGCCCTGACGATCCCGGCAGGTCTGGACGAAGCAGGACTGCCGATCGGGATCCAATTGATCGGCAGCGATTTTCGCGAAGACCAGATCTTGCGCATAGGCTACGCTTTTGAGCAAGTTAGCCGAGACGAAGCCTGGCGCGAAGCGCGACCGCAGGTTTTGGCCGGGGAGGTGAAGGCATGAAAGATTACGAAGTTGTTATCGGGCTGGAAACTCATATTCAGTTGAACACCAACACCAAGATCTTTTGCTCTTGCAAAGCGGATTCCTGGGAAGACGAAGCAAACACCAACATCTGCCCGGTCTGCAGCGGTTTGCCTGGCACATTGCCGGTGTTGAATGAAGAGGCGGTGAGAAAAGGCGCGCTTTTGGCAGCTGCCATGCACGCTGAGGTCAATCCGCTCAGTCGTTTTGACCGGAAAAATTATTTTTATCCTGATCTGCCCAAAGGCTATCAGATCACTCAATTTGATGAACCGATCGGCAAGGGCGGCTATCTGGACCTGAAAATGGCTGACGGCACGAAAAAGCGTGTGCGCATTCACAAGCTGCATCTGGAAGAGGACGCGGGTAAGACCAAAATTGAGCATGGCACCCGTCTTGTGGACTTCAACCGCTGCGGCGTCCCACTGATCGAGATGGTCACAGAGCCCGATCTGAGATCAGGTGAAGAGGCAGCTCAATATCTGATCCAGCTGCGCCAGTTGCTGCGCTGGATCGGTGTTTCGGAAGCCGACATGGAGCGTGGGCATCTGCGATGCGATGCTAATGTCTCCATCCGTGAGCGCGGCAGCCAGGTTTTGAATACCAAAACTGAGATCAAGAACGTCAATTCGATCGATTCGGTGCGCCAGGCGATCGATGAAGAAGCCAAACGCCAGATCGAGCTGGTCGAGTCGGGCGGCAAGGTGGAATCCTACACGCTCGATTGGGACGCTGACCGCAATAAGCTGAGCCTGATGCGTTCAAAAGAGACCGAAGCCGATTACCGCTATTTCCGCGACCCGGATCTGCTGCCTGTCAAACTAAGCCAGGAAGAGATCGATGAGATCATCGCTTCGCTGCCGGAGCTGCCTCTGGATAGGCAGGCGAGGTTTGTGGCGGAGTACGGGCTTTCTGAATATGATGCCGATATCCTGACCAATGAACGCAGTTTGTCGGATTATTACGAGGCTGCCGTGAGCGCCTATGCGGGAGAACCGAAGGCGGTGGCGAATTGGATGATGAATGATCTGTCCCGCATGCTCAATGATCTGGGAAAAACCGCCGATCAGTTGGTGTTAGGTCCGAAGGCTCTGGCTGAGATCATCCAGATGGTTGATGACGGCAAGATCAATGCGGCAACCGGCAAGAGCCTTTTGAAAAAGGTTGAGGAAAGCGGTTCCCGCCCGGCTGAGATCGTTGAAAAAGAAGGTCTGGGTCTGATTGCCGACAGCGATGCCCTGCGCGCGCAAATTGAGGCGGTTTTGGCTGGCGCGCCGGATGAAGTCGCCAGTTTCAAGGCTGGAAAAGAGAGCTTGCTAGGTTGGTTTGTGGGGCAGGTGATGCGCTCAAGCGGCGGCAAGGCTGACCCCAAGCGGACAAGAGAGATCTTGTTGGAGTTGTTGAAAAAATAAGCAAACTTTGTTTGGAAGAAAAGATTGCTCGTGGTCGTGCGACTGCGAGCATTTTTTAATGGGAGTTGCCAAAAAATTATTGACAGGTCAACTTTTTAGACTAAAATAGTGTCTACGCGGGCGTCGCCAAGTGGTAAGGCATTAGCCTTCCAAGCTAACATTCGCCGGTTCGAATCCGGTCGCCCGCTCTTTTTATTTAACCAAGAAAAATTTTTTGGAATTAGGTGCGCAAGCAGTCCGCTCTTCTGCCCTCACCCCGGCTTCGCCGACCCTCTCCCACTGAGAGGGCTGTGTCCTTCAAACCCGGCACCACCCTACTTCTCAGCAGGAGAAGGGGAACCACGAAGTGGTGGATGAGGGGACGGGAAGAAAAGCGTGAACGGATGTTTAACCAATTGCGTTAGGTGCGCAGAGGTTTTGCAAATAATTACGAATGATGTCTTTTTTATTGGGTTAATCCTGATAACAATAAACCCGATTCTGGAGTTGAATCCGGTCTGCATTTACCCGTCGTTTTGATCATCCTCAGGCTGGTTGTTTTCCTCCTCCGAAGAATCGGTCAAAGGAAGAGCTGGGACGGGATCGATGCGCTCTTCCATGCGCATTTGCCCGCGGAAGAAGGCGCCGTCTTCACTGCTAAATGACGTGGTGACAACATCACCCCAAACCTTACCGCTCGCGCGGATCTCAAGCTTTTGGCAGATGATATCTCCCTGTACCGTCCCGGCGACGATGACGGTATCAGCTTTCAGTTCTTTTGCCTGTACTTTGCCGGTCTCGCCCACTACGACCAGACCAGAAATGGCGATCTCACCGGTGATGGTACCTTCAATTCGCACGCCGCCTCTGCCGCGCAGGTCGCCCAGCCAGCTGATGCCGGGACCGATGACGGAAGTGACCTTGCTTTGGGTCGTATCGGGCACAAAAGTTGGTGTTTCGCGTTTTCTTGGAAAGAGCATTTTATAAACCATCTTCCTTGATCAAAATTTTAACATCCTGCCAGTCCAAATGCCAGCGCCAGGGAATGGAAAGCCAGGGTTCCGGTGTTTTACCTAATCCAACGCGCGGGCTGGTGCGGACAAGCTTTGCAGGTGGCGTGATGCCATCTTCAAGGAATATTGTACTCCCTGTCTGGCAAAGATCGTGTTCGTTTAGAGTCCCATCAATCCCTAATCCCTGGGCTAATTTCGCGGGTCCGTTGAGCCAATTGGCTGTGCGCGCCAGCATGGGGCGGTTTTCCTCCATTTGTGAGATGCCCTCAAGGGGAAAGATCGCCCGAATGAGTACCGCGGAAGGGATATCGACCTCGTCGGTAACGATATTGAGTAACCAGTGCATGCCATAAGTGAAGTAAATATAAGCCCTGCCGGCTTGCCCGAACATCGGCTCGGTGCGCTTTGTCCGCCCGACCCGGGCATGACATGCCAGGTCATTTTGCCCCTGGTAGGCTTCGGTTTCAGTGATGATGCCTGCCAGGCGCATGCCATTCTGCAGGCGCACAAGGCGCTTGCCGACCAAAGCCGGCGCTACCTGGGGGGCTGGACGGGAAAAGAAATCGCGCGCCAGCATGTCAACTCTGCAACTGTTTTAGCAGGGGGTCTTTTTCCATCGTCAGGCGCAAGCCAGTTTCGAGAGGCACCATGGGCAGGAAATTGAGTTTTTCGTAAGCCTTTCTGATATCAGCACACATGCGGGAAGTACCCTCACTTTTGTGTGGATTATAGATCTCCTCAGGCTTGCGACCGGTCACCTGCCTGACCAGGCGCACCAATTCGAGCACGCTGGTTTCAACGCCGCTGCCGATGTTGATCACCTCCTGATCGACATCATCCGCGGATGCCGCGGTTACCATGGCGTTGACGACATCATCGACATAAATATAGTCGCGGGTTTGCTTGCCGCTGCCATGGATGATGATCGAGCTGTTGGAAAGTGCCTGCTTGAGGTAGCTGGGGATGATCGGGGGGTGTGACGGTGGGGTGCGCTGCCCCGGTCCATAGGCGTTAAAAATGCGCAAACAGACAGCTTCAACACCGTTCTGATGACCAATTGTCTTTACGTAATGCTCTGCTGCCAGCTTTGAGACCGCATAAGGTGAGCGCGGTTTGACTTCGATAGTTTCCTGATAGGGGATTTTGGTTTGGTCACCATAGATCGCGCCTGATGAAGCCAAAACAACACGTTTGGTGCCAGTATCGCGAACAGCTTCCATGAGTGTGACCGTGCCGGTAACGTTGACATGGTTGTATCCACTGGGAAAGAGTATGGATTCCGGCACCGAGATGCGCGCAGCCAGATGAAAAACACAATCAACATCCTGCAGGAGCGTCCAAAGCAGGGTTTTATCGGAAACATTGCCTTTGTTGAACTGAACATCAGGCAGAAGGTGGGCGGGATCGCCCGCGGAACAGTCGTCCAAAACGGTAACATGGTGCCCAAGGCTGGCAAGGCGATTGCTGAGGGCTGTGCCCAAAAAACCGGCTCCACCGGTAATAAGAAATCTCATAGCTTCCTCTGGGCAAAATTATAGCACGGAGCAAAAAACACTGTCGACAAACACGTATAGCGGGAATCGTTAAGGTATACTTTTAATAACCTATTCCTCGATTCTGCAACGGAGGGCTCATGAATAATTTAATTTCAACAAACCGATTTGCAACGATTTGTTTTCAAACGCCTAAAGAGACCAACTGGCTAACTTTAAGCCTGGGAATCGCTTTATTGCTGGCGCTGGTGATTCTCTTGATCTGGCTTTACATCAAAGGTTCTTTGGCACAATGGTTTCGGGCTGGCGTACAATCCAGCAAGTTGAAATTGCGTGACATGCAATTGGTCAATGAAGTGAAGAAGATCGAGCGCGTGAAGTTAACGCAAATCGAAGAGCTGGGGCAGAAGGCATGGAACTCAAAAGTGAGTGATCCAAGTTACGCCCAACTTTGGTCTGATCTGGAAGGCACGGAAACGCAAATCGATACCATCCGGCAGCATTGCCGCGGTCTGCAGGATAATTTGAATCTGGTGCATGCTCAAAAGGATGAGCTTCAGCGCGGTTATGATGAACAGATCTCACAGGTGGATAAGGAACTGAAGACTACAGAGCAACAGCTGAAAACGGCTCAATCTGAAATGCGGCAGCTGGAAAACGATCTGGACAATCTCGCCAATGAAAAGGTCTTGCTGCAGAGAGATATCAAAGCTACCAGAACCGATCTGATCAACAACGAAGGTTCCGATGAGCCTGATCGGGCTGAAATTATGGGGCGATTAAACGCGCGTCTGGATGGATTGGTGCAGAATTTGCTGGAAGTCAGCAATGCCGAACCGGAACTGGCGAGCCAAATTCCGGCGCGGCAGTCAGAAGTGCTGGCTTTGAACGCGCGCGTGAATGAGCTCGCGGAGCAAATTCGCGCGCTCGAAAGCAAGAAGCGAAACGAACTCCAACCACTCGAACAACAATTGGACGGACTGGAAAAGCAGATCAAAGCCCGCAACGACGAGGCGGATAAGCTTGAAGAGAGCATGGAACCAAAGATCAAATCTCTGGGGCACATGGTCGATACAGCGCGACCCAGCGCTGAATCCTTGCAGACTGATTATGTCGAACTGGACGCAAGCTATCAGAAATTAGTGTCACTCTCACAGGAGCGTAATGATCTGGCAAAGCTTTTGGACGGTCTGGACAAGAGCGCCTCGCGCAATTTTTATCTTCTGCTCGTTTTGGTAGTTGTGGTAATAGTTTTGGCAATTTTGTTGATCCTGAATGTGTTTTAAGCTATGGGAGGTCTGATGAATTCAATTGAAGAGATAGTCAAAACCCTGACACTGGAAGAAAAAACAGCCTTGAGCTCGGGGTTGGACACCTGGCACAGCAAGGCGGTTGAGCGACTGGGAATCCGCTCGCTCCTGATGCACGACGGTCCGCATGGTCTCAGAAAGCAGCAGGATACCACCGACAGTTTGGGGTTGAATGAGAGCGTGCCCGCAACCTGTTTCCCGACCGCGGTAACGCTGGCTTGTTCCTTTGACCGCGAATTACTGGGCAAAGTCGGCGAGGCGATCGGCAAAGAAGCACTTGAGCAGGAGACAGATATCGTCCTTGGACCTGGCATCAATATCAAGCGTTCGCCTTTGTGTGGGCGTAATTTTGAATACTTTTCTGAAGACCCTTTGTTGGCGGGTGAGCTGGCGGCGGCGTATATCAATGGCGTCCAATCCCAGGGCGTCGGGACGAGCCTAAAGCATTTTGCGGCAAATAATCAGGAGTTTTGCAGGGTCCTGAACAACTCTCAGGTGGATGAACGGACGCTGCGCGAAATCCACTTAAAACCCTTTGAAATCGCCATACGAAAAGCTCAGCCGTGGACGGTGATGACTTCTTACAACAAGCTCAACGGTGAATATACCGTGCAGCATCGTCAGCTCATGACCGATATTTTGCGGGATGAATGGGGCTTCGAGGGGCTGGTGGTTTCGGATTGGTCGGCGATGGATGACCGTGTCAAGGCAGTCTGGGCGGGAACTGATCTGGAGATGCCCAGCAGCGGCAGGAATCGGGACGAGCAACTGCTGAAAGCTGCCAGGGCAGACAAGATTGACATGGCAGAGGTTGAGCGATCGGTGATCAATCTCTTGAAGCTGATCGAAAAATGTGATCAGAAAAGAGACAGACCCAGCAAAGAGATCTATCAGGAAAATCATCAGCTGGCACGGAAAGTTTTGGGTGAATCGGCTGTTTTGCTGAAAAATGATGCGGAAGCCCTGCCGTTGAAGCGGGAACAATCGGTGCTGGTGGTGGGCGAGATGGGCGAACAGCCGCATTATCAGGGTTCGGGCAGCAGCCGCGTGAACCCGACTTGTCTGGTGAATATCACCGAGGCAGTCGTCAACCGGGGTCTGGCATGGGAGTACCTGCCGGGGCATAGCATCGCGAGTCTGGATGACGCTTCCCTGCTTCGGGATGAGGCTTGTCGTGCCGCAAAGAACAAGGACGCGGTTGTGATCATCGCTGGTTTGACCGAAGATGATGAGGCGGAAGGCTATGACCGCAGACATCTTGAGCTAAGCGCCAACCAAAACGCGCTGATCGAGGCGGTCGCGGCGGTCAATCCAAACGTGATCGTGGTGCTGCAGGGCGGCG
>Ga0255345_1002872_pt1 | contig 21035 bp, 8 predicted proteins | sample wastewater_treat_6_FD_192415 | JGI IMG/M metagenome (GOLD analysis project Ga0255345, IMG submission 192415) | Wastewater microbial communities from Lulu Island WWTP, Vancouver, Canada - plant20 | ecosystem: Engineered > WWTP > Wastewater > Unclassified | place: Canada: Vancouver, British...
AGGCGGCGAACAACGTTCGCCAGCGTCAACGACTCCAAGCGATCCTGTTGGCCACCACGGGGCGGCACGGCTACCGAGACATCGCCCAGATAGTGGGCTGTGCCCCGAGCACCTTCGCCCTGTGGCTCAACAAGTATCTGGCCGGCGGGGTGGAGGAATTGCTGCGCCGGGACACGCCCCCCGGTTCGAGCAGTCCGATCGGGGCCCCCGCCGTGCAGGAAGCGTTGGTGGCAGGCTTGAAATCCGGGCGTTGGCGCACGGCGGGACAGGTCGCCGCTTGGCTGCAGGAGGAACACGGGATCAAGCGGGCGGCCAAATCCCTGTATCGGTGGTTGGGAAAAGCCGGAGGCGCGCTGCGGGTTCCGCGCCCTGCCCACGTGTTGCAGAACCCGTTGGCCCGCGCCGCCTTTCGCGCCGAGTTGGAGGAAAGGCTGAAAAGGCTGGCCTTGCCCAAAGATCGCCCGGTGAAGATCTGGGTGGCCGATGAAAGCCGGTTTGGTCTGCATACGCACCGTCGGCGTTGTTGGACGCTGCGCGGGCAGCGGGTGGTGATTGCGCAACAGCAGCGCTATGAGTGGGAATATGTATATGGGGCCCTGGAAGGGTTGACGGGGCAGGCTCAGTTCCGGTTCATGCCCTCGGTCGGTCTGGACTTCAGCCGGGATTTTCTGGGGCAAATTGCCGCCCGCGATCCGTTTGCCGAGCATGTGGTAATTTGGGATCAGGCCGGTTTTCACCCGCGCGCGGAGGATGAGCATCTGCCCCAACGGGTTCATCTGCTTCCCTTGCCCCCCTACAGCCCAGAACTCAATCCCATCGAGGGGCTATGGGACCAGGTGCAGGACGTCACGTGCAATCAGCGTCACACCAGCTTGGACACTTTGGAGGAGTCGCTGACCAGGGCACTGCGCCCCTTCTGGGAAACGCCGGCCAAAGTCTTATCCCTCATTCACCACTGGCTTCACGCTAAAGCAAACGCTACGCCCTGACCCATTGTTCCGATTCACGATGAGAAATGGTGTAAGACTCGAAGCGCTAAACTCGTGCCCGCACAGCTCTTCGGTGATGGCGGCCACCTTCCGCGTGCTGACCCCCTGCACATACATCTGCGCCAGCGCAGCCACCAACGCCTTCTCGCTGTGCTGATATTGCTCAAAAACCTGCGTGCTGAATTGCCCGCTCCGATCCTGCGGCACCCGCAGCACAATCGGGCCCACCCGCGTCACCAACCGCCGCCGATAATACCCGCTGCGGTAGCCGGTGCGGGCCGCCGACCGCTCATATCGGGCCGCCTGCAAACACTCTTCCATCTCCAACTCCAGCATCGCTTGCATCGTCTGCTGTACCATCGGCACTAAAAAATCCTTCTGTGCCATTAAGGCCTGCTTCACTTCATCCAACTCCAATGCTACTGTCTTTACGTTCTTTTCAACCTTTCGGGTCATGGTTCTTTGCCTTTCGTTTCTGGGGCCTCTATTCACCCCAGTGGCTTACCATGACCCGCTGCTTTTTGCAGAATTTTAGGACACTACCAGTTTTAGCAAGGATGAAGAAGAACGAACCGGCCAATCCATTGGGGTGGAAAATGGCAGCAAAGCATCCTAAATCGGCCCTCAGATGGCCACGAGGCGCCCGGTTACGGTAGGACAGAATGACCGCTTACGCCCAAATGCGCAATCTCCATGACAGGATTAGAGCAGTTTAAAGCCGCGTCGAACTGCTAACCACAAGACTCCCAATCCGAAAAGCACGATGCTGGAAGGTTCCGGGACATAGCGGAAGTTGGGGCCAAGGTAGGCTGCACCTATGGTCCCCGCTTCCATGGCGGGCCAACTGAAACCGCCTGGGCTATAGGCAGCCGCGAGAGAGACGATGTGCGTGGAAGCGAAGACAAGGCCTCCGATTGTCGGGGTGACGGCATCCAGACCAAAAAGACCTCCTGGGGAATAAACTCCGATATGGTAGGTCTGGCCGGGAGTTAGCAACACTGGAGCAATGGAGTCATAAAGTGAAAGATCCACCTGTGCATTCGTAGGAGAAATGCTGCTGGAAGCCAAAAGTGAGTGATCTGACGCCCAAAGCCCTACCTGCACTTGATTGGCGGTAGGATTATAGACAAAAAAATTGGCCAGGCATCCCAGTTCAGTGACGGTTACCGCGTTGGTGACTTGGAAAGTCCAACCGGCGGTTCCGCTGAAAAGGCCCACAATGGCGTTAGTGTATCCTAGGATTGCCTGGGAAGTTCCTTGGGCTCGGGCCGAACAGACAACTGCCAGCATCACAATAGAAAGCAAGAATCTCATATCACACTCTGTGTTTCACCAGTCTTCCTGAAATATTGTCGCGCAACCCTGAAACGAAGACAAGCCCAAAGTGCTATTTGATTAGCCGGTAGTATTTGGGCACAGGGCCGATGGGGTCATAGACCACAAACTCGTCCCCGATCGTGAATACACCGGTTGCCGGTGGAAAGGCAACATTAGTCCACGTTCCGAAGAGTCCCAGTTTGTACTGGAGCGTGTATCCAGAGAAAAGGGTGGGCCACGAAATACGAACCTGGTTGGTGGTGGAAAGTTGTATTTTAAGCCGCGGTTGGAAGTCGAAAATCTGGACTACACGGTAGAAACCGCCGGTCTTGATCGGAAGCACCTCGAAGGTGGTCAACGTGGTAGTAGCAGTGACCGCTCCCACATTAGTCCAAATGACTGGAGCGGCAATGCTGGGCGTGTATTGGACGATGTAGCGCTCGCCAACGACCGAGTTCCAACTCAACACCAAGCCGCGGGGGAATGCCAGAGAAGTGATCGAAAGGCGAAGCGGCAGCGCACTAGACAGGAGACCATCGTCGTTGGGCAACATTGCACGGATGGTATAGGTCACATTTGCATCTTCGTAGTTATAAACACCCAAGTACCAGTGGCCACGCAAATCGGAGAAGGCAGTGGAAGCCGGGCGCGTCGCAGAAGTGCGCACGACAATCTGCTCAGCGTTGCGTCCCGAGAAGAAACTGCTGCTGAAATACGGTGCCATCGTGGGCGACACATTTTGCTGGAGCAGCAGATCAGCATCGCCGGAGAGATTGTAGAGTTCAAACAGAACTCCGGGGACGGAATTGGTAACCTGGAACTCGAAGAAGAACCAACGAGGTGGCCCAGGAGGAGCGGCAAACAGGCTATTGGTGAAAGGAACGACGAAAGGAACCCCGTTGGTCAGAGGAATAATAACCGGAGAATTGGTAGTGTAGCAGGCCTGGACGTCAACGAACATGTTGGTGGGACCAGTATTAAAGACGCCGACGTACCAGCGATTGGTTTGGATGGGGAAAGGCGTGTAGTTAGTGACCAGCATGATTACCTGAATGTTCGTGCAAGGCTGCTGGCTGATGTAGTCATAATGATTGAGATCTGGCAACGGCAAGTGTTCGCTCAAGACCACTTTAAGATTGCAATCGGCACCCGAGAGCCAGAACGCCACCGATTCGGGTGGCAGACCGGGGGTGGCAGCATTCGGAAGAACATCAAACTGGAAGTAGCGCGGAATGCCTGCCGGGCTGACGAGGTTGGAAACGACCAGTTGACAGTTGGGAAGAGTGGTGATGTCAAACCAGACTCCGAGAGCGAAGGTGATGCCGACGGGATTGGGGTTAGTCACGGCGAGATAGTAAGTCTGGCCGGGTATCAAGGGCGGCGTGCTGTTGGAGTTCAGAGTGGCGACCCCGGCCGATACCAGCGGCCCCAACAACGGGAAGTCTCCGGGCGCAGGAAAGTTGGTTTGATTAAAGAGAACGGTAAGCGGCAGCGGATTACCCGTGCGGACTTGCTGCGCGAATTGCAAAACATTGGTTGCCAGCAGCGCCCACTGTGGTGTTGGAATCACAAAATACTGAATGCCGTGGGCCGGCAAGGAGTTCGTATAAGGCAGCCCATGGGCGAGAGTAATGACCGGGGGCGGATTGCTCGGGGCCAAACCAAGGTTGAGCACCCAGTCGACCAACTGCGCATTGTTGGTTCCTGGCCCCATCCGATTGTCCCAAATCTCTAGCGTCCAAATGCCGAACATGTCTTCACCCGCGAGATCGGCCAATGATTCCTCGGGCAAGTAGTATAGTTCCGGAGCTAATTCAGTGAGCGTCACGTCAGCCAACAAAGTCCCCGGGAGGAGGCTTTGCAGAGTGAGAATCGCGTTCGTCCCCAACGCGGTGAACTCCAATGTGTGATTGCTCCAGCGGGAATTGTCGCCATAGCCAATTCCAAGTTGTTTGCCGTCCACGGACACGTTAACCCGGGCCAGGCTTTGGGCCACCGGGACGGAAAGATCGGCCTTGCCGACAGTTCCCGCGGCGGCAATAGCAACGATTTCTGGGGCAGTGAGGGCACGCGCGTAAACTGACAGCTCATCAATATATCCGCAGAAAGGTTCGTAGTTGTCGTAGCGGCTGCTATTGCCAATGGTGATGCCGGGTTGGTAGGACGCAGCCAGATCCGCGAAGGGAGATTCGCCCGTGAAAGAAGATTCGATCGCTCCCAAAGCCGGATCGGAAAGGAAAACATTGGTGAGCAGTTGGCCATCGAGGTAAAGGCGCAACTCATTGGTGGGCCAGGGTGCGTTGGGCGCCCATGGCACATTGGCCTCGAAGACGGCGGCCACATGCATCCAGGTGTTGGTTTTGACCGGGTGATTCGTGGTGATCAGCGATACCCCGCAGCCGGGGCTATTGGCGCCTTCGACATGAAAGATCAAATCGAATTCCCAAGTGCGGTGCCACTGCAAGGCCAGATAGTATGGATCGCGGCAGTCTCGGGAGTCACCCCGGAAAAATATCTGTTGGAGAGTGGAGACCCCGATGTCGTTGGTATGATGTGGGACAGAATTGATCCAGCCTTCGATGGTGAACGAGTTGGTGAAGTGAAGGTTGGCCGGATCACCCAACTCGATTTTGGGAGCAAAAGCATACCAGGGGGAATTGGTCGTCGGCCACGGAATGCCTGGGAACCAGAGCGCTTCGGAAGCGTTCCGGTCGTTGACGTATCCGGCGGGTGTCGTGGTGGCGGAATTGATGAATGCACCATGATTGCCGCCAATAATATCGCGGGCACGCCGGCTCAGCGGGTCAACCGAGCCATCCCACCAACCGACAGCACAGGGGCCACGCAGATTGTAGCTTAGCTCATAACGATGCCCGGGGATGGTCGGAAGCAAGCACTGCACGGCACCGGTCGCCATAGCCAGCCAGTTGGTCAGAGTCGGAGCCAGGAACGCATTGCTGACGACGGAAACCGGACTGGCTATAACGGTCCAGTCCCGTTGGCCGACCCCGGGACTGTTCGGATTTCCGGCGATGATCTCGCCCGCCTGGTAAACGCCGGACGTAGCCCAAACGAAATCATTGGAGAAAACGAGCACGGGCGGGAAGTTTGACGCCAAGAACGGAGCGGGCGCAAACTTGATCGGAATGGTGGCCAGATTGGTATTTTCAGAGAAGTGCAGTAACCCATCAAATGTTTGCGGGACCAGTTCAGACAGGACGAAATCGTCCACCATGACATTGAGGTTATTAGGGGCGTTGGGATTATTCGAATCATATGGGTTGAGCCCGCGGAGAGTGATCGCCGTTGGATTGGTGGAGGAGGAAAAAGCAATGGTATTGGTTTCCCAACGCGGACCATTGACAGCCCAGTCCAGTCCGTTGGTGAAAGTGAAAACCTGCGTCCCCGACAGACTGTTGGACAAGGTAACTTCCGTTACAACCGGGCAGATGAGCGCATTGGTGCCATATTTGCCGTGACTGCCGGCGTTGTAAATGGCATTGACCTCGCAGGGAGAAAGGGCGCGGCCATAGACACTAAACTCATCCAGTCCGCCGGCAAACGAAGTGCCTGGCGTCGGGCCACCAAAAGTCCAGCTCAGGATATCATGGTTTTCCCACGCCCAGCCCGTTCCCGCTCCAAATCCCACCCAGGCGTAGCCGGCAGCATCCACAGCCGTGGCCAGTCCCGGCACGGGCACATTGGTCAACACCATCACGCCATCCAGCCAAACCGTCAAGGCTTCGCCATCAAAGGCGATATGGGCTGCGTGGACAGCACCATCCTTCAGATTGATGCCCAAGGGAGTCAAATCGGTCTGGGCCACATACAATCCATTGGAAACGATGCCGACCGAGTTAGAGCTGACATCGCACTCAGTATAGTTAGTGCAGCCCGGCCAGTTGAGGAAGGTGTTAAAGAACACACCCACGTAATTGTTGACGGGCGTGGGAGGCGGGTGCCAGCCGGAATCATTGGGCCCGAGATTCTGCACCGTGAACATGAATCCATCCCCGCCGGGAGTGGTTCCCGGACGAGCCCCGGGGCTCGTGATTTGGAACTGAAAACGCGTATCGAAGCCGGTGGCGCACAACTGCTTCTTGGAAGCAAACGCTCCGCCTACCAAACTATCGGCCGCGGCGGTGAGCCGCAAGACGGCTCCAGTTTGCCCGGCACTACCAGCCAGGTTAAGCCCGGCGAGAGAGAGGAAGTTAATATAGTTGATCGGCACAGGCAGGACAGTTGGGTCGAAACCGAAATACAGATCACCGGAAGTGCGAGGCACGAAAATACCTAAGTTGGTGGCTACCAGCGGTTGGTTGTTGGTGAGGCCGTTGACATACAGGGCGGCTAGACCACTGTTAGTGTCGTAGGTAAGTGCGACATGCTGCCAGCCGGAATTCGTAATCACTCCAGGCGGAGACGAGACCACATGGGGCTGGGAATTGGTGTCCCAAATCAACGCGCCAAGTGAACCAGCACCATTAGTCAGAGCCAGCCAGAATTGAACTCCCGTCGAGGGTTGGTTAGTGGGCGGCACGGGATCATACCATTCTACCAATGGCGCCGATCGACCAACGTTGACGGGGTTAATCCAGCCTTCAATGCTAAAGCCGCGCCGCAAGCCGAGGTCCAGTTCGGGGCAGCGTGGAACGATCATGCGCGTGGCGATACCATCACCAAAGCAGGCCTGATTGACCTTGCCTGACAACCCGCTCGTCACCCGGATCGAATCCAACGCCACATCCACTGGGGCGGGAACGACGCCCGCCGCCACAAATTGGGAAAGGCCAATCCGGAAACCGGATCCGAAAGCTGCCGCCCCGTGAATGAAGGAAGTCCCGGCCAGTTCCACGCCGCTGTCATTCAGCACCGCCGCGCGCACGCCCTGATTGGGTGCGGCGGACAGCACCAACCGGTACCAAGTATGACCCTGGAAGTTGAAGGCAAGTGTGTTGAATGAGCTATCTATGCTGCTGCCCGCCAGCAGGACGCGATTGGTGCCAAATTCGCCGCCAAAAGGAGAAAGGACATCGAAGCGATTGGGATTGGCCGCATCCAACACCCAGATTTCGACAAACCCGCCCGCGCTGATTCCCGCTCCCTGAGCCAGGGTGTTAAAACGGACTTCATAGCGAAAATCCTGCCCCACGAAAATGGTATCCGAACTCCATCCGCGCCGCTGCCAGGGGCCGAGAGTATTGGACATTCGCAAAACGGTGTTTGAAGCAACAGTCGTAAAGGTGTAGCTGGGCGCACCGGCGTAAGCCACGACGGGCGTTGCGCCAGCACCCGTGCCGCTGGCGGGCAAGGAAGGCTGCCAGATAGCGTTGAGTCCGGTGCCATCAAAGTCGTCCGCAAATGAGGCGGTTTGACCGGTGGAAAAAGCTGTGTTGCCCAACAGGAACCCATTGAAGCCGCCGAAGATATCGGTCCCATCGGTATCAAACGGCCACCAGGCGACCATGCCTTCGAGTCGTGGCAGGTGATTAACTTTGAACGTCAGGGCATAGGGACTGGCGTTGGTGGCCAGCAAAGAACGGGTGGTAGGAAGAGCATTGGAAACCGCCCCGTCGAGGAGGCCCAAAACATGATTGCTGAGGCAGAGGCAGGCGAAGTCGTCCAAGACCTCCACGAAATTGCTCACCACGCTCCAGCCCTGGAACACCGCACCGGTGGTATAGAGACCGACCGGGGCAAGGTCGAAGTCGTTGGTGTAGAATGGCCGCATGAAGTAGTTGGTGCCAAGATTGAAGGTGCCTATCCCATCCGGGGAGTCGGCGCCCCGATTCTCGAAGAGCAAAACCCGGGTGCCGTTAGGGCTGATGAGCGTAATGGCGAGGTCGGAGATACGCGGGTCGCTGATGAGCAGGCCGACGTCCACCGACGAAATGATGCCGTGCGTATCGTTGGTGAGGTGGACAAAGGTGATCGCATCGTCGAGAATGGGCACGGCCGAGGTAATGCTCGTGGAGACAAAAGGGTGGACGGTGAGCGAAGAATAGCGCAGGACCACGCGGATATTCACCGTGATGTCCGTTGTTGCTCGATTGCAGACGCGCACCCGATAGGTGCCAGCCTGCAGCGGCGGGATATCGGTTTGATCAATGGTGACGGCACCGCCGAGCGCATTGGTAACCTCCGTTTGTTGGCAACCTCCTCCCGCCAGCGGGCAAACCTCAATGGTGTAGTCAATCGGCCCCGTAGCGGAAACCACCGCGACGGTGACGGTGAGACTGATCGCATCGGCGGGCACTTCAATAAAATCGTTGCGACAGGCTCCGGCTCGGATGGTCGCGATAACGCCATTGCCCGTCAGGTCTTCCTGGCGTTCCAAAAAGATGCTCAGGGCAATATTGGTGCCGATGTGATTGGTGGCGTTATCCACCATCGTGAGCATCCACTGGCCCTGGCCATCCTTTCCAGCGAAAGCATCCAAACTGCCGGGGCCATCTGTATGCTGCACGTATTGATTAACGTAAGGAAAATTGGGGTCAGGCCCCACATTCAGTTCGCTGCTGTCGTCAAAGATATAACTGGTCAGGACCTGACAGGGGCCGGAAGCGTCTTCCCGCACGCAGGTATGATTATTGAGAACGGCATAATCGGCGCCATGACTCAGCCCGGCGATCAAATCGCCGATCAGTTCATGATTGACAATATTGGTCACAATCACCCGGCGCACCATCAGGCTATCAACGGCGATGCCTAGAATGCTGGCCACGCCCGGCAACTCCGGCGATCCATCCGGAATCGGTTGCAGGGTGGGAATGCCGATCATGTGGACGCCGTTGCTGTCGCCACTGCTAAACGGATTCCGGCTGAAGACCCCCAACAGCGCGTATTCCGCGGCCTGTTGGTCTTCGGATTTCACAGCAAGGTAATAGACGCCGGGGATGGCATTGGAATAGACAATCGTCTCCGTACCGCCCCGGCCAAGCGATTTGGTAGCTGCGTCCACCACCGCCGGAGCCAGGTTTGTCAGCGCCGCATTATTGGGGATGCTGGGCGGCGCAACATAAAGGTCAATGTCGGCTTCCGGGCGCGCCGCACGATCCGCGCTGGGCTGGAACACGCCCTCGCGTGGCACGGCAAGGTTGGCAGGTAGGAAGGTCAAAAAGGCAGCGTTGGTAAAAGGCGTATCGTTGGTGATCGCATAGAAGCGCCATTGATTGGTCACCCCGAAAGTAAGAACGGCATTAGCGGCATTGGAAATAGGCATGGTATTCGTGCCCAGTAATTGCGGACTGGCCCCGGCCCGTTGATTAAACAAGATGCCACCAACGAAGTCCGGAGAACCCGTGAAGCTGTTAGTGATGATGGTCACCAGCGGTTGGTCATCGGCAACCACGGGGGAACTGGCATCAAAGCTGATCGCATTGGTAATGAGCCCATCGCCGCCGGAGATCACCAGGGCATAATCCTGGCAAACATTATTGGTCTGCGCGGTGACGGCATTGACGTTCACCCGGCGTCCCACCACCGTGATCGAGTAGTTCTCGCTGAGCTGAGAATCAATCCCCATGGATGGAGAAAGGTAAACATTCTCGACATTGTTCACCATGTCCAAGTTGGCGACCAGATTGGTATCCCACGCCTCGTTAAACTCCATGCGGGAAGCGATGTCATTGCCGTAGTAAACGAAGTTCGTGTTGTCGAGATTGGTAACAACCAAATCCAGGTTGTTGACGAGCTTAATGCCGGCAACCGGATTGCCGGGAGGGTCGGTCCAGACAAGCGTGATGCGCAGGGGATCCCGCCGGGCGGAGGGCGACAGCGAAATTTTATAGGTGCGGGATTGGCCGGTTGCCAACGCGTCGGCGGGATTTTGGTCAATCATGACCATGGCATTGGTCGTGGGACTGGCATTGGTCAGCGATCCTGGCAACGTGGTGGGTAAATTGACCAATCCCCACCCCTGGGAATTAACACCGCCGCGGGGGCTGAAGAAGTAATGTGACCCAACCGAGCGAGCCCCATTAATTAACAGCGCCTTCATCAAGGCGGGGCTATTAGTCCGCCCTAAACGCTGCTCGAAGAATTCCTGCATCAGGGCGAGGGTGCCGGAGACGCCGCCCGCCGCCAGGCTGGTGCCTGACTCATAACGATACCAGGGGCCGAGCGAATCGTTTATCCCGGCCAGCACCTCCAGTTCGTTACCGTGCTCGTTAGTGACAACAATCTCCGTCCACAAATCGCACCGGACGGGCCGTGAGGTATAGTTGCCTATCCCATAATACCAGTCGGCACCCACCGGGCTCAAGTTGAGCGCCGGCGGCAGGGAAACGTAGTTGGTGCCGATTACCGGATCGGTATTGGTCGGGAAGTCCGTCGGGTTGATATAAATAGGCAGGTCGGGGAACGGAACCGGCGAATTGGTATTCGGGGAGACAAAGACATTAAGCTGCACGGCGTTTTCAGGAACGAAAATCCAGTCCAGATAAAGGTCATTGGTGGGAACCAATATATTCCGTTCAACGCGCCAGATACTGCTGGTGGGGTTGTAGTAGGCATTGGTATCCCACTGCTGTGAGCGGGTCGAAATGACAAAAGTGCCGGGCGCCACTACGTCGGGTTTAAACCGGCCATTCTTGCCCTCGATGCCGACGCCGACCGGGCCGCGACCGGAGAAAGCGGCGACCTGCCCGTTCGTGGCATCCGAAAGGCCGAGCCACGGTTGATTGGTCTGGCAGTTCGTGCTGACCATTGAGCATTTCCAGGTCTCGTTCGTAATCAAGCGCAGTTGTTCGACAGCGCCCACCGTGATGACATTCTTGGCCGTCCCCGGCGATGCGATGGAATCGGGTTCGCCCCCGGTTCCATCGGAATCGCCGCGGCCGCCGTTGCCAGCGGGAAAGACCACTAAAAGCGGCTGGGATCCGGGCACGGTGGGGAGGGCATCGCGGACGGCCGCGTCGTAGCTGGCGGCGTGCAGGTCGTAGGTCTGGGAATCATTGCCAACATAACTCCAACTGTTATTGGCGATGAAGGCATTGCTGCGCACGGCAGTTTCCTGCAAATAGCGGTCGGACGGCCAGGTCAGGGTGGCTCCGTCGGAGGACGGTTTGAGGTCCATACCGACGGGCAGCACAAACAAGCTGGCGGCGGGAGCCTTGCCACGAAACTGGTTGCCGACACCAACATAGGGGCCCGCAGGGCTGGAGGCATTGGTCACGGTCTCGGACTGGCCGCCGCTGCTGGCGATGATGCCAGCCACGTGCGTGCCGTGGCCGTTGGTATCAACCCCGCTGGCCGGATCCGCAAAATACACCCGCCCCTGGAGATCGGGATGGTTCGTATCCACGCCGGAATCATTGAGGTTCACCAGCACATTGGCACCGCTCAGCCCCAGGTAGTTATTCGTGTTGAGCGCGTCCGGCGCGACCCCGATTCCCACGCGGCTGAAATCATTGGCCAGAGCGCGCCGCTGCGCCCATTCCACTTCCTGCACCCCCGGCAAGCCGGCAATGGCCGCCAGGCTGTCGGCAGGGGCCGCCACGGTGAACACCGGGCCAAAGGGCGTACGCTCCTCATCCCCGAGAATCCGGGCTCCCAGCTTCTCCAATTCTGCGCGCGTCGCTTCGCGCGCATCGGCAAAGAGCAGCACGTTCAGCGCGCTACCGGCGGGCAAGGGTTCCCGCGCCACCGCGCACTGGAGAAGGGACAGCTTCAGCTTGTAATAGGGCTCATAAGGCAAAACCGCCTGCATTCCCGGCGCCGCTTTTAACTGTCCCGCCACCTGCGCCGAAGCGCGAACCAGAAAGGCGTTATTCGGGATATAGGATACAATCTCCGCCCCGGCCTGCCGCAGCAAAGCGCGGAAGGAGTTATCCACTGGCCCGCGCGCCTGCACCAGGTAAGCGCCCGGATCACCCTGGGCGCGCAGGTGGCCAGGGATGGCAGGGACGGCCTGGGCGGTATCGAGCAAGGCATTTTCGAGCAGAATAGCCCGATCGCTGCGCTGCAACTCCGTAAGCGAGGCGGAGGTATTACTCAGGCGCAAAGCCAGGTGGCGCGCCGTCATGGCCGCACGATTCGTGGCCGGCGCGCCCGGCTGTGTGGCAAGGAGGCTGCCGGACTGCGTCAAAAGCTGAAACGGAGTTGCCACGGCATGGCGGAAAGGAGCGCTTCCAGCTTCCTCTCCGGGAGATCTTTGCCCGGCCTTTCCCCGAGTAGCGACGGTTCGATCTCCCAACCGCCAGAAATAATAGGCGCCGCCAAAGCACAGCGCGCTTACCAGAAGCCAGCCTAAAGGTCGCAAACGCATAAGAAGTGGTAGTTAGTCGAGGGGCAGCACGTTACTGCTTTCAATTACCGGATGCAGGACCCGGGTGGCCGCCGGAGTGCCACGCTGATAAGGGCTGACGCCCTCGAAACGCACGACGGTGCGCGTGGCGGTTTCAGCCATAATTTGATAGTTCGTACACAGGCCACGGAAGTCGCCGCTAGTGACAAACGGCGCCCGCAATGCGGGTTTAAGGGCCTGGCCGAAAGAGTAGATCACGAACCGGGGGACGGAATCCACCTTCAACAATCCGGCTATTTGCTGCGGCAATCGTTCATAGGCGGCATCGTTCAAGGCGTAGTTCGGGTCCCCCGGCGGCACGTTGGTATTCAGGAAGGGCGACGCAATCGTGAGTTCTGGCACGGTCAGAATATCCCCCAGACGGCGGAAAGTCTGATTCGGGAAGATAAACCGGCCGGCATTGGTGTTGGCTCGCGCGGCATTAATCGCATTAACGATCCGCGCCACGGGTGTCCAGGTGTTGGTATTGCGTGGATTATATACGCCCGCGGGCGCGATCACATACGGAGTCAATCCAGGTTTGCCGTTCACGTCAAAGTTGGTGAGCGCAATAACGCCGCTTAAAACAGCCGACCAGGCTGCCAGATTGGTCTGATTGATGGATAACTGGCCGCGGGTGGCATTATCGTTGAGGGCCGTGGTGAACAGATCCAGCAACCGCCAATCGTTGGTCGGCTGGGACAGGTACGCATCGGCATAAACAGAATTCACCGGAATCGGCACCGAAGCGGCAAGCTGGCCGAAATTAGTCATCGCAACGCCATTGCCGGTCCACCGCTGCCAGTTGGCCGGGTCATAGCCTTGCGGCTTCAAATAAACCGTCTGCCAGGGTGTCCCGCGATGAATGCGCCCCACCCAGCCTATGTTCGGGAGCCGGTTGGTAGGGAAATCCCAGTCGTCCGAGCGCCCCTCAGGCCGCTTTACGGTAGCGGTTGAAACGGGGTCTTTAACCGCCATCTCGTAGCGGCTATTGAGGGCACCGGCCGAACCGCTGCGAAGCCGGCCCCAAGGCTCATAGCGGTCGTTCACCCGGCCAAGATTCTCAGTGGGCGCACCACTGCTGAACTGGTCGAGCACTAGCCTGGGTTGCGTTCCTGATTCATCCCGCAGGTCGCCGGTCATATAATGCACCAGCGGATCATTAGCCTGCCAGGAAGTCACCAGGTAAACATTCCGGAACGGCTGGAAGGGGGCGTGGAAGGTATTGGACGCTTTCTGGTAACCACGGATAAACTGGCCCTTGAAAAACTGAATCGCCTCTTCCCGGCTCATCCCGGCCGGGTGCTCTTCGAGGGCGCTTTTCCAGTCCACCGTAATCTCGTTAAAGCAGGCCTCAATTTGATTTTGAATGCCAAAGGTCGCCGTGGTGACATCGTTTGCCGGCCGGCCATACATGCGGTTGGTGAGCCACATGCTGCCATTTCTGCCGTCGGGCGTGTAGGTCACACTATTATTTCCGCCCTGGGTGAGAACCTCCGTCAGGTCCTGGAAATTATCATCGGCAAGGTTCACATAATCCACAATCCGCCCTGTCCCGTCATCCACCAGCGCAAACCGCAGCCGGGCTTTGACTCTCACGCTCCATTGGGGGATATAGAAGTTGGTGGAACCAATCGTGCGTTCGAACGCGCCGGTCAAGGGCACGAAACCATCCGTCGGCGTTCTTCGATACGTCATCTTGGGCAAGAAAACGACGTTGGACGCCAGGGGAATTTGAAAAGACGCCTTGGGCGATTCCGAAGCATAACCCGGCCATGAGTTCGCGGGGAAATTCGTTTTCACGGCGGGGGTTCCCTGCCGATACCGCGACAACAGCGGCGGCTCATTGAGCCATTTGCCCGACTCACGATTGGTGAGATAAAGACCGATGTCCGGCCAAACCACCATGGTAAGGCCTCGGGGAAAGTTGGTCGCGTAGGAGTTCCAAGCCTCGATCCCCAGCGTATTGGTAATACCTACGACAAACATCTGGTCAATCTCGTTGACGGGTTCGGTCGTGGAAACTCCGGGCCGGTGGAACTGCAGCTTGCGCGTAACCTGAATCTGGGTTTGCAGGACAAACTCATTAAAGTTGGGAAAGCCTTTTTTGGCCCCAATCACCAGCGGAACGTTGTAGGCCATATCCCGGGCGGGATCAAACTGTGGCAGATCGTTGGTATCGGTCAGATCACGCACCAAATCATATCTATTGTCAACCAAGTCGGCGGTGTCCGCACTGGTGACTTCACGATAACCAACCACGGAAATGTACCCGCTGGCCGCGTTGCCAGCGAACACCGGCCGGAATATGGTGGGAAGCGAGAGCTTGATCCCGGTCGCCGTGGTGCCCGCCTCATTCGTGACGGTCGTGGCATCGTAAAGGTTGGCAGCAAGCTGCAAAAGGCGATGCACGCTGGGGGTATAGTAATTCGTAGGCCAGATCGGAATGTTGAGATTGGTCGTCACGATCCCACGGCCGCCAAAGGAATTGGTGACCAGAACCAGCAGGTTTGAGGTGCTGCGGCCATGACCAACCGCATAGCCGGCATCCGCCAGCAACCGCACGGCAGCATTTGTGAAGAACTGTTCCGGCGTCCAGGGGATGAAGTTGGTGACCATATTCGGCACCACATAGCCGTGCTCATCCACATTGCGGTAATTAAGATTCATCTTGCCGCTCGGCTCGGGCGCCGAATCCGTGCCGAGCTGGGAAAGCAGGCGGTAGAACGTGTAGCGGTTGTAGGAATCCACATTGGTTCCCGCCATCTTGAGACGGTCGGTAAAAGACGGCACCCCCGCGGAAAGCCAGCCGGGCCGGGTTTTGGCCGAATCGAACAAATCCTGCGTGGTAAAGTAGCGGTTGGGATTATCCCCACCCGACCACGGGTCGCGGCTGATCTTGGGCTGGTTGATGTTACCGAAGAAGGGCGGCGGCCACCAAAGCCCGTCCATCACCGGACCGCCGGAGTAAACATCCGCAAAGTCAGCCTGGAACGCGAGCGCCCCGGGGTTGCCGAACAGATCCTGAACTTTCGCCAGGTTGTCCACATTGGTGGCGTATCGGTAATGCAACAGGCCGAAAGCGTCATCGAATGCCGCTCCCTGATTGGCCAGCGGTGGAAAGCTGACATCATAAGCGTAAGGTGCAAAGCTGTAGAAATTCAACGGCGTCGTTGGCCAAAGGTTGGTATTGAGGTCCGCCAGAAACGCAGCCAAGTTGATTTCCCAAGTGCCCACGCCCTGGTTGCGGAGAAAGCCGTCCCCGGGGGCGGTCATGACCCGCAGCTTGGCGTCGTTATGGATCGTATTGATATCCAGCGTCTGCCCCGCCGGCACCACCAGGTACGTATAACGGGCGATAAAGAGGTTCGAACTGGAGTGCGCATATTCGGGGCGCTGCAACAGGCCAATCCATTCCGGGTCACCCATGCAGAAGTTGCTCACGATGCCAGACGGCGGCGGCCAGGCATAAGGAACCCAATCACCATTCAAATCGTAGAAGCCGCCCAGCGGGTTAATTTCCGGCAACAAACCGCTGGGATCATGAAGTCCGTTGCGGTTCAAATCGAGATAGAACCGAAACTCATTCGCCTGGCTTAGGCGGTTGGTGATGAAGACCGGCGGGCGGGGCGCGTACAACAGGTTGGCGATATTCTGCAGCCGCTGTTCCGGAGTAAGCGGCGCGCCCGTGATCGTATAATCGTAGTTGACATTGGTCGGATTGGGAGACGCCTGCGGCACCGCCCCGGGGTCGAACCCCAGCGGATTGAAGTAATTGGTGGCCACCAACATCCCATAACTGAATTCGTTGGTCTGGGCCATCATCCGGGACAGGGCCTCGACGATGGCCCGATCGCGGGCGGCATTGGCCGCCAGGCGCGCGATGGCCTGGTCGGTGGTGGTGGCGACGGCGCCATGCTGGCTGCGGCTGACGATCAAAAAGGTGACCGCCATGAACGTGATGACGGTGATCAACACCAGGGTAACGACCAAGGCAACTCCGCATTCGGAGCGCGGAGCTCGGAGAGCAGGGCCAGTGGCGAAGTCCCCATCGTGCCGGCGCGCGGGCGTCCCCGCCCGCTTAAACCGTCTGCAGTTCCGCGCGAAAAGGCTGGTTTTCGCCCCCCCCAAGCCCAAAGCGGGCGAGGACGCCCGCGCGCCGCCGGCTTTGTCACCGGCCCTGAGGCGGAGCGCGGAGCGCGGAAGGGTCGCCGCCACACCCGGCAATCTGCATTCTTCATCCTTCATGCTGCATTCTCTTCTCATTGGTAGGCCGAGGGATCAACGTTGCGAATCGGAATGCGCTGGCGGAAAAGCTGGAGCCGGCCGCTAATCAGGTTTTCCGGATCGCGCAGGTAAGCGAGTTGGGCGGCGGGCGCGCCAATCGCGTTGAAGCGCTTCCAGGCGCGCTGGTCCAGGATGCCCAGTTCCATTTCCACATAAGCGGGCAGCGCATTGCTGAGAAAATAACAGCCGGCCAAATTATCCGGATAACGGAAATTGCCATCGGTCCAAGCCCCCACGATCTCCCCATAAACCCACGGGTAGCTCAAGCCCCCATCCGCGCGGTAGAACGCGTTCGTCCGAACGCCATCGCTGAAAATGGGGAAGCTGTTGGGGGCAAAGGTGCGGAAGTAAAAGTGTATGACCCCATCGCAAATGCGATTGGAGATATTGCGCGAGGCGGCCGATCCGGAAACACAGGCCGCCTGAAAATCCCGGTAGAGGATGCTCGGGTCCGAAGGCAGCCCCCTGGGCCCCAGGAAATTGGTCCGGGCGTAGAAGCGGTAAAGCGAGCCAACGCTCATCTGACCAGGGCCGGACTCAGCCAGCCAAAGGCGCCCCTCGGCATCGTTGGTGCGCACGCAGTAGCCAATCCCCTCCCACGTCTGGTTGTCCCGCCGCAGCAAAAAGCAATCCTGCAGCAGGTTCGTCCGCAGCAGAGAGCTGCCCGGCAGCGGCAGGGTCAAGGGCGTCCCGGGCGGGAGCTGCACGCAGAAGTTGACGCCGTAGGGATACGGATGCCCGGCGGGAACAACCTGCTCCAGCTCACGCGGGAGCATTTCCGTAACGGCCCGGCCGGCCTCCAGCAGGTCCACCTGGCCCATGCTCTGGCGAAACGCGCGCTGCACCTGGCTGAACATGGCATACAACCCCAGGATGATGAACGCCAGCAGCGCGACGGTGACGAGGATTTCGACCAGCGTGAAGCCGTGCCGGGAACGGCGCGCATTCCGCAGTCCGCGGGCAATAGTCAGAAGGGATTTCACGGCGCGTTGGTGTAGTTGCGGGCTTCGAAGAAGAAGAGCGGGTACCCAATATCATTGATCTGCGCCAGCCGGCCGCCCACCAGCGTGCGATAACTTTGGCTGCCCGTCCCCAACTGCCCCCGCGAGCGGAGCGGCCAGCGAAAGAGCAAACGCACGTCATGCAGATTGGCCTGCAGGTTTTTGGCCACCGCCAGATCCGCCGGCGACTGTATCCAGCTCGGATCAATATAGTTGGTCCAGCAGGGAACCACTTCCGCCGTCACGCGATAGCTGAAGGCGAAATCCTGCGCGTCTTTATTGTCCTGGGGCGCCTTCTCGCTCGCGGACCCGCTCAGGGAGCGGACGTAAGCCACCACCCGGTTGCTGAGGTAGCTGGTGTTCCCCCATCCCCCGCCCGGCGGCAGCAGGTACTTGGGCGTGCTCAGCAGCCCCACGATGCGCAGGCCGTTGGTGAGCGGGAAAGGCGGATCCAGCGGCGTCCCGTTGCACGAAGATTCGGTGTACGTATAGCCATAAACATCGGTCGCCAAGCTGGGATGCCCGCTGGGATCGCAAAGGGTCACCCAGTTGGTAATCGCCACGACGTAGTTGGTCAGGTAGTCCAGCCCCCGGGCGCCCGAGCAAATGGCCTCCATCAGCAGCACGGCATCCTGGTTGATGATGGTCTCCTCGCGGTTATCCTTTTGCGTGTTCATCCCGATGGGCAGCACGCCGATGATGGCGACCATGGCAAACGCAATCACCGCCAGGCTGATCGCGATCTCGATCATCGTAAAGGCCCGCGCTGCGCGCCGGGCGGAATACGGGAGCCCCTGCCCGTCCGGCCCCCCGGCCGCCGCCCTCCCGCCGCGAAGCTCCCTTTCTCGGTCTGCGGTTTTCATTGCACCTTTCGACTCTCCACCCGGGCCCGGCCGGTGAGCGGTTCTATGTAAATCATGCTGTAGTTTTCGAGCGTGTTGCCGGGCGGCTGCTCGTTCGCCTGCGGCGGCAGCGGCTGCGCCGCCTTGCTATCCCGGTCGCGCGCAAAGAGGATGTTCCCCTCCGACAGCGGGATGAGTTCCGGCTGGCCCTCTTTCCCCGGCTCCCGCACCAGCGAACCGGTGGCGTCAAAGGCGATATAAGGCAGCCACACCGGCACGGTCACCGGGTCCGCCTCCGAGGGAAAGGGAAGACTGTTGGTATAGGCAAACCCGGGGACAAACAGCGACGCTCCCGCCGGCAGCAGCGAGGTGTTGGTCAACGTCAGCCCCCGATCGAACTTCCCCAGCGGGATGAAGGCGCCCTGCGGCAGCGTCTTCCACGAGGAAAGATAGCGGGGCGTGTGCGCGCCGGGTTGATCCCCCACGCTGCGCGGGGAGACATACGCATAGCCAATCATCTGTTTATCCAGCAGCGGCCGGACGCGGTCCAGGTTGGCGCCGCTCAGGCCATTGAAGAAATTGGTGGATAAAAACACCATGTAAACGGTGGTGCGCTGGCTGATGGCCAACTGCCGGGCGCGGCTGACCGCATCGAGCAACTGCCGGGTGGCGGCCACTTTGGCGTTGGGCTTAAGCCCCCGAATCGCCGGAAGGGAAATGGCCGCCAGAATGCCCATAATGGCTATCACCGCCAGCAATTCGAGCAGCGTAAACGCCCGCCGCCGGCCACCGCTCACGGCGCGGGATGGCGGAGAACCGGCGGCCCGTTCGCCCCGGTTCCCCGGGGCGGTCACGCCGCGCGGCCACGCCCCGCGAGCGGGGATGGGCGCGAGCCGGGGCATGGGAAGTTTCATCTTCACGGCGGCTATTTCCAACTCACCACGTTATCTTTGTTGGCGCCCTGGGTGGCCTTCGCGTGCGGATCAATCCGGGTATCCGGCCCGGCCGACCAGACCATCACCGGCGCGTTGGCCTCAAAGACCCGCCTCCCGTTGACGGGGGCGGGGTTGCCATTGCTGTCGCGCTTGAGGATAAGCCCATTCAACCCTTTATTGGCATCGGCCGGATCCTCCGAGACGGCCTGCTGGCAGTAAAACGCATCCCGCGCCTTGTCATCAAAGTTCAAGTCAATGGTAATGATGTAGGGGTTGCCCCAGGGATCGCGATAGGTGCCGTCCGTGCCCACGCCGGGCATCTCGTTGTTGCCGGCCATGGTGGCATTGAGATAGCGGGTCTTGTTGGGATTCTTGACGTGTCCCTTGTTGATGGTGGGCTGGCTGGGCGAGTTGGGCCAGGACTCCACGTCCAGCAGCACCGCCATGACCTCGGCGTTATTGGTCTGGTAGGAACCCATCGCTTCCACTTTCTGCAACGCGCCGCCCGCGGGAGTGCTGAAGCCCTGGTCCATCCCATTGGGGCCGCTCGGCCCCACGCAACTCACCCCTTTGGTGCCATAGGTGAAATCCTCGCCTTGCCGCGCGGCTTCGCTGAGGGCGCTGATTGTCCCGGCGCTGGAGACGGGGAACTTGCTGTAATCCGCCTCGTAGGTATGAATCGCATTGGCAATGCTGCCCACGTCCAAGTGCGCCTTCTTGACTTGGGCCTGCACCTTCACCCGGGCCAGCGCGGGCAACAGCAGCGCCGCCAGGATGGCGATGATGGCGATGACGACGAGCAGTTCGATCAGGGTGAACCCCCGGCGCGAACGGCGGCCGCGATGCGGCGCCCGCGGCCGGGCTGGGGCGGAGCAGGAATGAAGCGAAGCAAGGTATTTCATAAATTTGGCGGGCGCGGCAAAGCGCCGGGGATGGGTTTGACGGAAAATAAAACCGGCCCGGGAAAACCGGGGAACGCGCGGATTTCCGGCGCGGACGGGCGCGCGGCGCGGACGCGCGGCGGAAACGACAATCGCCGGACGCCACTCGTTCTCCTGCCAGGCAATCGGCACCCGCTGGGCCGCCCGGGGCCGCCCGGCGCGGCCGCTTCCGCAAGCGCCCCGGGGTAATCGAAGTTGAGCGGGCGCAGTCATGGCATTCACGGCGCGCTGACCACCAGCGGCTTGTCGCTCCAGTTGCAAATGCGGTTGGTCTTGCCGCCAACCGCGATATCCATCCACAAATCGAACGAGTTGGGATTATTGGTCGGATTGGAAGAGTTATAGCGCCAGGGGTTGAGCTTGGCGCCCCGGGCATCCTGGTAAACCAGCGGCCCCTCCAGCGCGCTGCCCAGCACCGTGCAAACCGGATCCGCTGGT
>Ga0255345_1002873_pt1 | contig 21034 bp, 17 predicted proteins | sample wastewater_treat_6_FD_192415 | JGI IMG/M metagenome (GOLD analysis project Ga0255345, IMG submission 192415) | Wastewater microbial communities from Lulu Island WWTP, Vancouver, Canada - plant20 | ecosystem: Engineered > WWTP > Wastewater > Unclassified | place: Canada: Vancouver, British...
CAGAATTACAGGGGCAGCAGCTCAGATGGGGATAAAAGTATTCTTGCAACTTATGGCATTTTTGAGCATTCAATTGGGTTTATTCAATCTTCTACCCATACCCGCACTGGACGGGGGTAGAATTTTCTTCTTAATTCTGAATCTTGGCAAGAAGATAAAGATTTCCCCAGAGAAAGAGAATCTTGTTCACTACATAGGTTTTTTAGTCCTGCTGATCTTGATGATAATAGTTACTATAGGAGATGTGAGCCGCTTCTGATGTGGAAAAGGGATGATACTCTTCCTATAAAAGTTGGGAATCTGACTATAGGTGGAGGAAATCCTGTAGCGGTTCAGTCGATGACCAATACCAAAACCGAGGATGTATCAGCTACAGTTAGCCAGATAAAGAGATTGGAAGATGCTGGATGTGAGATTGTAAGAGTAGCTGTACCGACAAGAGAAGCTGCCCTTAAACTCAGAGAGATAAAGAATAATATATCTATACCTCTTATTGCTGACCTTCACTTTGATCTATCTCTTGGTTTTATAGCCCTAGAAATGGGGGTTGATAAGATCAGGATAAACCCAGGGACTGTTCCCAGTAGAGAGATATTAAGAAGTCTGGTCCTGGAGGCTAAAGATAGAAATATTCCTGTCAGGGTTGGTGTTAATAAGGGTTCCTTACCAGATGGATACCAGCCTACTAAAGACGGGATGGTTCAGTGTGTGCTGGATTATGTAAAATTTATAGAGGATTTGGGATATAATAATCTTGTGGTTTCTGCAAAATCTTCAGATCCAGAGGAAACCATAGAGGCTAATAAGATTTTATCTTCTCAGGTCAGATACCCCATTTCTCTTGGTGTTACAGAGGCTGGAGGAGGATGGAGAGGTATAGTGAAGTCTACTGTAGGGCTGGCTCTGGTTTTGAATGATGGTATCGGAGATACTGTAAGAGTATCGCTTACAGGAGACCCTGTTATGGAGGTAAAAGTTGCCTATGAAGTCCTTAAGAATTTAAAGCTGAGAAGATATGGCGTAAATCTGATTGCCTGTCCTACCTGTGGAAGATGCCAGGTAGATTTGGAGTCTTACTATCTGGAGGTTGAAAATGCCCTGGAAGATGTTATCATACCCGTAGATGTTGCTATTATGGGTTGTAGCGTAAATGGACCAGGGGAAGCTAAACTTGCCGATTGTGGAGTTGCATTTGGAAAGGATAAGGCAATATTCTTTATAAAAGGAGAATCAATGGGAACATTTAGTCCTGGAGATGCTGTTAAAAGGCTTATTGATTATGTAAAGGAGGAAGATAAAAGGTCCAGATGAGAATGTCGCAGCTTTTTTACTATCCACAAAAGGAGATTCCTAAGGATGTAGAGGCTATAAGCCATATCCTTATGGTTAAAAGTTGTATGGTAGAGAGGGTGGCTTCAGGGATATACGATTTTTTACCGTTAGGTTTTCGGGTTCTTAAAAAGATAGAAGATATAATCAGGAGAGAGATGTTATCGATTGGTGCTCAGGAGGTTCTCCTACCTGCCCTTCATCCAAGCGAGTTATGGAAGATAACCGGAAGATGGGATGACTATGGAGAAGAGCTATTTAAACTCACAGATAGACATAATCGTACATTATGTCTGGGTCCCACGCATGAGGAGATTATAACCACCCTGGTGAAGGCTAAGATTAATTCTTACCGGCAACTTCCGTTTATGTTATTTCAGATACAGACTAAATTCAGGGATGAGCCCAGACCAAGGTTTGGTATTATAAGATGTAGAGAGTTCATAATGAAAGATCTGTATTCTTTTCATGCAGATGAGGACAGTCTTAATGATGGATATTATAAAGTATATTATGCCTATAAAAATATATTCGATGCGATAGGAGCTAACTATAAGATTGTAGAGGCAGCAAGTGGACCTATAGGTGGAGATGTATCCCATGAATTTGTAATAATAGCAGAAAGCGGGGAAGATGAAATAGCGTATTGTTCTTCCTGTAGTTACTCAGCCACCACTGAAATGGCAGATTATAATCCAGTGATAGTTGAAGATAATGAGTCAGAGTTACCTTTAGAAAAGATTCATACTCCCGGGTTAAAGAGTGTGGAAGAGGTGTCTGAATATCTAAACATCCCTCCATCCAAGCTTATTAAGACCATCATAATAAAGGCAGATGGTAGAAATGTTGCTCTGATGGTTAGAGGGGATAGTGAGGTAAACCTCAATAAAGTGGAAAAGCTATTGAATGCCAGGGAGATTTCTCTTTTGGAAGATACTGAAGGCTCTTTACCTCTGGGTTTTGTAGGACCTGTAGGTCTGGAGAATATAGAGATTATCGCTGATCCGGAGGTAAAGGGTATTAAGAATGGTGTGGTGGGAGCTAATATTCAGGATTATCACTATAAGAATGTGAATATAGGGAGAGATTTCATCCCGGATAGATTCTATCCTATAAGGAAAGTAAAAGATAGAGATTTATGTCCGAGATGTAGTAAAGAACTTGTAGTGTCAAAGGGGATAGAGGCTGGTCATATATTTAAACTGGGTACTAAATATAGTGAGCCTATAGGTGCCATGTTTCAAACTCCAACGGGAGAATTAAAACCAGTTATTATGGGATGTTATGGGATAGGAGTGAGCAGATTGGTTGCTGCCAGTATAGAGCAAAATAATGATAGAAATGGTATTATATGGCCGAGGAATATAGCTCCATATGAGATATATATATTGCCCACTGATTGGGCTAACGAATCTATAAGGAACTTTGCCGAGACCCTGTATAAAAAATTGTTAGAGAGGGGATATGAGGTTATTTTAGATGATAGAGACGAAAGAGCAGGAACCAAGTTTGTAGATGCTGACCTTCTTGGAATACCTCTCCGTATTACTATTGGTAATAAATTTGTTAAGTCGGATATAGTAGAGATTAAAGAACGTAAAAGTTCCGAAGTGGAAGAGATTCCTTCAGAAGAATTAATATTAAAGTTGAAAGAGGTTCTCTAATATGAGGATACTCTTTCTCACCGCCAGCATAGGGACAGGGCATAATAAGGCTATAGAGTCTGTAGCTAATGCCCTGAATATAATTAGCAAGGAAAGATGTAAGGAAGATGTTGAATATAAGATAGTAGATGTGTATAACTATATAAATATCGCCCTGGGTAAACTTGTGTCTAAGAGTTATGAGAGGATAGTAAATATTGCCCCCAATCTGTATGGTTATTTCTATACCCTGGGGGAAGACTCCACTACTCTCAAGGACTTTTTACATCATATAGGGGTAAGTAGAGTGAAAAAGCTTGTAGAGGATTATAATCCAGATGTGATAGTCTCTTCTCATGAATCTCCCTCGGGGATGGTTGCCCATCTAAAACAGGAATACGGATTGAAAAAAGAATTAATTGGAATAGTGACAGATTTTAGGGCACATCCCTTCTGGGTATACAAAGAAATCGATAAATATATGGTTCCTAACCAGTTTACTATGTCCTATCTTATGAAGGAGGGTGTTTCACCAGAAAAGATATATATAACCGGTATTCCCGTGGACTTGAGATTTACCGAAAGTTATGATAAGATAAAGCTTAGAGACAAATTTCATCTTGACCATAACAGGTTTACTATACTCCTTATGGGAAGCTGGTTAGATATTGGAATAGATACCCTTTTTGAATTTTTGAACGAGACATCCTTGCCTATTCAGGTTATTGCGGTTTCGGGAAAGAATAAAAACCTTCAGGAGAGATTGGAAAAGATAAGAGATAAAGCGAGTATTCCAGTAATCGTATTTGGCTTTATAAATAATGTGTATGAGATGATGTATTCTTCAGATATGATAATTACTAAGCCTGGAGGGCTTATCTCCTCTGAGACTCTGGCGGCTGGGCTTCCTATGATTATAGTTAATCCCATACCAGGGCAAGAAGAATTTAATGCACTGTATCTTGTTACTGAAGGGGCTGGTATAAGGGTTAATAAACTTGGTGATGTACCTATAATAGTAGAGTTACTTTTGAATCATCCCGAGAGGATATCAGAGATGTCCAATAATGCCAGGAGAATTGGGAGACCCAGAGCAAGTTTTGATATAGCAGAGATTATTCTATGTGGGAAGGATTAGTAGAGGTATATACTGGGGATGGAAAGGGAAAGACTACATGTGCTTTTGGACTTGCCCTAAGGGCTTTAGGTAGAGGGAAGAAGGTTATAATATTTCAGTTTATAAAATCTATCTCTTCCCCTTCTGGGGAAGTCATCGCCTTAAAAAAGGCGTTTCCAGAGTTAGAAATTATACCTGGTGGTATGGGAAGATTTATTATTGGAGAACCAACTGAAGAAGATTTATCTTTAGCTAAAGATCTATATAATAGAATACTTCTAACCGTTTCTTCCGATAAATATGATATGGTTATTGCAGATGAGATATTTCCAGCTTATCGGGCGGGTCTTATCTCTTTGGAAGAGGTTATAGAATTGATAAATAAGAAGTCTGCCGGTACAGAGCTTGTCCTTACCGGTAGAGGGGCTCCTGAAGAGATAATAAGATTGGCTCATCTTGTTACTGAGATGAAGAAAATTAAACATCCATATGAACAGGGGATAAAGGCTAGAATTGGTATAGAATATTAAGGAGGTGATCCTAGTGAAGGGATACTTTATGCTTTTGCTTCATACTCATCTCCCATTTGTGAAGGGGGAAGGGGTTTGGCCCTTTGGGGAGGAATGGCTTTACGAGGTAATGTACAGCTCTTATATCCCATTGATAAAGACTCTGGAAGAGCTTCATGATGAAGGGATAAAATTGAATGTTACTCTGAGTATAACCCCAGTTTTACTCTCACAGTTAATGATGCCAGAATGTATAGATGGTTTTAGAAGTTATATGTTGAGAAAGATGGAACTTATCAGTGCTGACAGAGATTACTTTAAACATACCGGAGAAATAGATCTATACAATCTTACTTTTTACTACAGAGACATACTGGAGGAAAGGCTCAGATATTTTGAAGAGTTAGGTGGGAATATAGTTAATAAGATTTCAGAGCTAGCAAAGAACGGTGCTATAGAGCTCATAACATCATCTGCTACCCATGCGTATCTTCCCCTTTTAAAGAATGAGAAATCTATAAAGTTACAGCTAAAAGTTGGTAGAGAAGAACATATAAGTAATACCGGAATTATACCCTATGGTATGTGGCTACCAGAATGTGCATATAGACCGGGGCTTGAAAAATTTATGTCCGAGGTCGGTTACAACTTTTCCTTTTTCGAAGAGAGTGCTATCTCAGGTGGTAAAGTATTCAGCCCTTATGGTGGAGATAAAGGGAATTTGACGCTTTCTAAGAATCATTCAGTCTTTAGACCATATTATATAAAAGATTCAAATGTCTCTGCTTTTGGTAGGGCTGGGGACCTTTCGGGACAGATATGGTCAAAAGATATGGGATATCCTGGTGAGGCATTTTACAGGGAGTTCCATAAACGTAAAGAAGGTTCTGGATTACAGTACTGGAGAGTTACCGGTCCAGATGTGGACCTTGGTGTTAAAGAGCCATACATACCTGATCTTGCGTTAAAGAAGACAAAAGAGCATGCCGGACATTTTCTATGGAGACTGGAAAGGACAGTGGAAAGTCTCGATATTCCTAATCCTGTTATAGTAACTCCTTTTGATACCGAGTTGTTCGGACACTGGTGGTGGGAGGGTATAGACTTCCTCAGAGAGTTCTTTATAAGAATTGACTCCTCACCCATTATAGAGACAATAACTCCGAGTAGATATCTTGCCAGTTTTCCTCCTACAGAATCTATTGAGATACCAGAATCCAGCTGGGGCGTGGGTGGAAAACATGATGTATGGTATAATGAGGATACCAGATGGATGTGGGAGAAGATTTATGAGATAGAAAATAAGTTAGATAGAGTCCTCTCTGGTAAGGAATTTTCTGGCTGGCAGGAGAGGATAGCGGACCAGCTTATAAGGGAGTTTTTGTTGCTTACCAGTTCTGATTGGGAATTTTTGATATATACAAAGTCCGCTGGAGATTATGGAGAGAGGAGATTTAATGGGCATCTTACTCTTGTGAAGTTACTTATAGATTTACTGAATAAACCTGAACTCTCCAACGAGGATAAGAAATTTATAGTGGACTTAGAGAGGCGACATTCTATATTTTCTAAGAGAAAACTCTGGTCTTTCTGGAGGTGAGTTTGGATGAATATATTTTTTGTATCAAGTGAGGTTAATCCATTTGTAAAGGTTGGAGGTCTTGCCGATGTGGCAGGTGCTTTGCCTAAGGCTTTATCAAAACTGGGTTGTTCAGTATCTGTTGTTATGCCAGGATATCGCCAGATAGACTTCCAGGGAAAGTCCCCCAGTAAATTTCAAAAGGTCCTGGATGTACCATTAGGTTACGGTAATGAAACTGCAGATGTGGATAAACTTTCTCTTATGAAAGGGCTGGATTTATATCTGATAAACAATGGTGCATATTTCCAGAGGGAATCTCCTTATGATTTTCCCGATGATAAGAGGAGATTTATATTCTTCTCCAGAGCCAGTTATGAGTTAGCCAGGATATTGCAACCTGATATTATCCACTGCAATGATTGGCATACCGCTATTATCCCGGGTTATGTAAGGTATTTCTGGGACAAAGAACCTGTGGGTACCCTCTTTTCTATACATAATCTGGCATATCAGGGGGTATGCGACAGAGATATGTTTTTATACTCTGGACTTCCTGAAAGTGCCTTTAATCCTGAAGAGGTAGAGTATTATGGTAAATTTAATATTATGAAGGCTGGGATAGTTTACAGCGATATGATTAATACAGTAAGCCCAACCTATGCAGAAGAGATCAAGACCCCAGAGTTTGGTTGTGGTTTAGACGGTCTTTTAAAGAAAAGATCAGATGCCCTGGTCGGGATATTAAATGGGATAGATGAGGATGAGTTTAACCCGGGCAATGATAAATATCTTCCAATTAAGTTTACATTAGATACAATCGATAAGAAGGAAGATGTGAAGAAATTTTTACTTGAAAAGTTGGGGCTTTCATATCATAAGGGAGCACCCCTGCTCAGTTTTATCGGCAGGCTTTGGGATCAGAAGGGTATAGATATCCTTGTACAGGCTATTCCAGAGCTTATGGATAAAGATGTATATATGATAATATTGGGGACTGGCTCAGAATACTACCATAAAACCCTGGAACAGATGAGAGAAGCATACCCTGGAAAGATCTCAATAAATTTGAAGTTTGACAATGAACTGGCTCATCTCATATATGGTGGTTCCGATTTCTTCCTTATGCCGTCTAAATTTGAGCCCTGCGGACTTGGACAGATGATAGCGATGAAGTATGGAACTATCCCTGTAGTCAGGGGGGTCGGAGGATTGAAAGATACGGTGAAAGAAGGGGAAACCGGTTTTGTTTTCTTCGATTATACATATACCGCTCTGCTAGAGAGTATTGACAGAGCTCTCAATTTATACTGGAATGATAGAGATGGATTCTATAATATGAGGAAGAGGGTGATGCTTGAAGATCACTCCTGGGACAGTTCTGCGAAAAAATATATGGAACTTTATTCGAAGATTTTAGATCTGAAAAGAGGTGTATAATCTGTGTCTGAGCTAAGGAAAGACCCTGTAACTAGAAGATGGGTGATTATAGCAACAGAGAGGGCTAAGAGACCCAGCGATTTTGTAAAACCTAAGCCTGATTCTTCGGCTATCCCTGAATATCTGGATAAATGTCCTTTCTGTGAAGGGAACGAGAACCAGACCCCCCCAGAGCTTATGTCCTACAGACATGCTGGCACTCAAAAAGATTCTAAGGGTTGGTGGATAAGAGTTATACCTAATAAATATTCCGCGGTAAGTCTTGATACACATTTAGAGAGAAGGGGTGTCGGTATGTACGATATGTCCACCGGTTATGGGTCTCACGAGATAATAGTAGAGAGTCCATACCATAACCGCACGATGGCAAATATGTCTGAGAGAGAGATAGAGGAGGTTCTATGGGCATACAGGGATAGAATTCTGGAGCAGGCAAGGAACCCGGAGATTAAATACGCTATAATATTTAAAAACTATGGTCCAGAGGCAGGTGCTTCTCTGGAACATCCTCACTCACAACTCATAGCGCTGCCAGTGGTTCCTAAGAGAGTGCTAGAAGAATATGAAGGTGCCAGAGATTATTTCGCATATAAAGAAAGGTGCCCATACTGTGATATTATAAGGCAGGATAAGAGTGATGGAGAAAGGGTGATATATGAGAATGAACTTTTTATAGCTCTTGCACCTTTTGCCTCGCCATCTCCATACGAGGTGGATATCCTGCCAAAACAACATGCCTCTACGTTTGAAAAGATTGGTAAGGTGGAGATTATGGAATTGTCCAAGATATTTAAGGTTATATTTCTGGCTATTTCGACTGTCCTCAGTGACCCTCCATACAATTTCATACTGCATAACATACCCTTTAGAGGTAATGGTACAGAGTTTTTCCACTGGCATTTCAATATTGTCCCAAGGATTACAAAGTTAGCCGGTTTTGAGTTAGGCTCTGGATTTTATATAAATCCGGTGAAACCTGAAGATGCTGCCAGGACTCTAAGGGAAGAGATAAATTCTCTATAAGGAGAGATATAATGAATTCAGTGCTTTATGTAGCTTTGATCTGGCACCACCATCAACCCACCTATAAACATCCGGAGAGTGGGAAATATATGCTTCCCTGGACGAGGATGCATGCAGTGAAAGATTATTTCTATATGGCTAATCTCCTTGCCTATTTCCCCAGGGTTAACTATACTGTAAACATAACTCCAGTTTTGATATCCCAATTAAACGATTACATATACTATTATGCCAGTGACCTTTATCTGGATGTAACTAATAAGCCAGTAGAAGAGTTGACCCCGGAGGATAAAAGACTTATAATTGAAAATTCCTTTGTCTTAAACCCCGAATATTTTATAAAACCCTATCCAGCTTTTTACTCTTTATATAGGAAGGTAAATTCTCTCGGGATGGAGAGGGCTATAGAGGAACTTACAGATCAGGATTTCCTAGACCTTCAGGTCTGGGGGAACCTCGTCTGGTTTGATCCACATTTTAGAAGAGACGACCCTGTAGTAAAGAGATTAATAAGTGAAGGACATTTTACTGAAAGACATAAGAGCCTTTTAGTAAGGAAACAGCTGGAAGTAATGAGTTTGACATTACTCAGATATAATGAACTGGTAGATTTAGGTCAGGCGGAGATTATCACATCTCCCTTTTATCATCCAATCTTACCTTTACTCATAGATAGAGATGTGGCGAGGGAAACTGGTATAAATAGTCTTCCAGAATTAAAATTCAGCTACCCCGGGGATGCCAGACTGCAGCTTGAATCAGGTATAGATTTGTATAAATCTTCATTTGGATCAAGACCTTCTGGTATATGGCCATCTGAACTGGCAGTCAGTAATGATGCGTTGAACATAATAAAATCATCTGGAATTAACTGGGTAATAGCGGATGAGGATATTCTGGCAAAGACTTTTGGAAAGAACTTAAGGGATAATGAGTGCAGATTAATCAACCCTGAACTTTTATACAGACCTTATCTGGTTAATACATCCAGTGGTAAGATCACTATGGTTTTCAGGGATAAACTTTTATCTAACCTTATAAGTTTTGATTATTCCAGGTGGAATTCTCAAAATGCAGCGATAGATCTAATCAGAAGATTGGAGGAGATCAGATTCTCCCTTCCTTCAGATAAGAAATATCTGGTGGTGATAGCTCTGGATGGGGAAAATTGCTGGAGTTATTATCCTGAGAACGGCTGGGAATTTCTTGTCTCTCTATATGAGAGATTATCCAGTACTGCAGGATTAAAAGCTGTAACTGTCTCTAACTTTATGGAAATAGATAATAACTACGATGTATTGAATGGTATCTCTCCCGGGTCATGGATAAATATGTCTTTTGATACATGGATAGGGCAGCCTGCTACAAATAAGGCCTGGGACTATTTAACCAGAGCTAGACAAGATCTTGAAGATTACAGGGATAAAATCGATGAAAAGTCCTACGAATCAGCTCTTAGAGAACTGTTAATTGCAGAGGGGAGTGACTGGTTCTGGTGGTATAATAGATACCATAATGTCAAAGAGGATAAACTCTTTGATGAACTTTTTAGAGCTCATCTGAGAGAGGTTTATAAGAGGATTAATAAACAAGTCCCTAATTATTTATACAATCCTATAGAGAAAAGTTAGATTCAGAATACTGGAGGTGAAGAATTATGAGCAGAAAGTTTAATGTCAAGTGGACTACCTCTCTTTTGGTAGTTCTGTCTCTCCTGTTCCTGTTACCGGCGGTTACATTCAGTTCTGAGGTGGATAGTCTTACTATACTCCATACCAATGATACTCATGCCCATCTGGATGGTGTGGCTCGTAGAGCTACGCTTGTAAAGCAGATCAAAAAAGAGGTGGGTATTGATAATGTACTTTTACTGGATGCTGGAGATGTCTTCTCCGGAACCCCGTATTTCACAATCTATAAGGGTTCTGCTGATGTAAGATTTATGAATTATATAGGTTATGATGCTATGACCATAGGGAATCATGAGTTTGATCTGGGACCTGAGGTTCTGGCGAATTTTATTGGAAAGGCTAGATTCCCTGTATTATGCGCTAATTTTGATTTTTCTAAAGAGGAACCACTTAAAGATAGTGTAAAGAGTTGGGTCATTATAGAGAAAGGGAATGAGAAGTATGGTGTCTTTGGGTTAACCACTCCTGAGACAGCTGAGATATCCAGCCCGGGAAAGAATATTGTTATCAGGGATTATATGGATGTGGCAGAGAGTATAGTCAAAGAGATGGAATCGGCTGGTATAGATAAGATTATTGCTCTTACACATATCGGCTGGGATAATGATGTTCAGCTTGCCAGAGAAGTGGAAGGGATAGACATTATTGTTGGTGGGCATTCTCATACCCTGCCAAATCCTTACCCAATGGTGGTGGCAGATGATAGTACACCAACCGTGGTGGTTCAGGCTAATGAGTATGGAAATTATCTTGGACGTTTGGACGTGATTTTCAGCGAAACCGGGGTGATACAGAGCTGGAAGGGGAGTTTAATACCGGTTGATAACAAAGTTCCAGAAGAAAATCTCTGTAAGATCAAGCTGGAAGATTATAAAAAACCGGTTACCAGACTGATGAATACAGCCGTTGGTGAATCTCTAACTGACCTGGACGGAGATAGAAATAGAGTAAGGTCTCAGGAGACGAATCTTGGAAATCTTATAGCAGATGCTATGCTGGAAAAGGCAAAGATTGTTAATGCGACTATTGCGATACAGAACGGTGGGGGTATAAGGGCTTCCATACCTAAGGGAAAGATAACCTTGGGACAGATAATGACAGTATTGCCATTTGGGAATTATCTGGTTACTGTTGATGTTACCGGACAACAGATTATTGAAGCCCTAGAGAATGGGGTAAGTCAGGTAAAGGACCTGGCAGGTAGATTTCCTCAGGTCTCGGGTTTAAGATTTACCTGGGATCCAAATGCTGAACCGGGGAAACGTATTGTAAGTGTGGAGGTAAAGAACCCTGATGGGACATACCAGCCAATAGATACATCTAAGCAGTATAGGGTGGTAACGAATAACTTCTTAGCCCAGGGAGGAGACGGCTATACCGCCCTTCAGAAGGGAACTAATTTTATAAATCTTGGTTTTGTAGACTACGAAGTTTTAAGGGAGTACATAGTAACTCATTCTCCTATTGATGCTAAGGTTGAGGGGCGTATCCTCTCTAAGTAAAAATTTAGAAAGGGGCTCGTTCCTACTGAGCCCCTTTCTAACTAGACCATTTTTATCCCGTCGCTTTTTAGATATTCTATAATTTCCTCTACATATCCAAAAGCGATACAGACCACTGTATCTGCTCCCCCATAATATATAGCGATTCTTCCTGTTTGAGAATCACACAGTGCAGCGCATGGAAATGCCACATTGGGCACATCTCCTACGCACTCATAGTATTCTTGTGGTGAAAGTAAATAGCTTCTAGTTCTGTACTTTACTATCCAGGGTTTTTCATTATCCAGCAGGGCGCATCCAAAACTGTATACATATCCATTACAGGAAAGAAGGACCCCATGATATATAAGGAGCCATCCTTCACTGGTCTCTATAGGGGTTGGACCTGCCCCTATCTTGAGGGATTGCCATGCAGAATACTGATGACCTGCTGCCATAACAAATCTGTGACAACCCCAGTGGATCATATCTGGACTCTCACTATAGAATATATCCCCAAATGGAGTATGTCCTCTATCAGATGGTCTGCTTAACATTGCATATTTACCATTTACCTTTCTTGGGAAAAGTACCCCATTTCTGTTATAAGGAAGAAGTGCATTTTCAATCTGGTAGAAATCCTTAAAGTCGTAAGTATATCCCACGCCTATAGTTGGTCCGTAGTATCCATTACACCAGGTGAGGTAGTATCTGTCTTCAAGCCAGGTCACTCTGGGGTCATATTTATAACTGCTTATTAAAGGGTCTCTTGTTTTTTGGATGAAGTTTATCGGTTCCTCGCTGAGAGTCCAGTTGATTCCATCATCGCTGAAGCCACTATGAATATTCATAGATCTGCTTTTGTCGTCAACTCTGAATACGCCGGCGAATTTCTCTCCAAACTTTACCACTGCACTGTTAAAGATGCTGTTTGACCTCTTTATAAGATTTCTTTTTATGATCGGATTTTTAGAGTATCTCCACAGGATATCAGTACACTCTGTAGGTCTATTTTCCCATGGCATATTCTGTATCTCCTCTGTATTGATGTCTACCTTACCCATTAAACACACTCCTCTTTGAGAGAAGACTTACATTCATAGCCTTCTACTGGGCTATTTTTATCCCGCCTTTTTAGAATAGCCACCACCCAGCAGGCGGTATTTGACTATCTTTGGATTAATTGAGATTATACTATCTGTACTGTAAGTCTTCAACAGTAATATGATGGTGGCTGTTGCTTTTTTAAAATCATTATGGTAGTATATGTATGGGGACGTAGCCAAGCGGATTAAGGCAGCGGATTGCAAATCCGTTATTCCTCGGTTCGAATCCGGGCGTCCCCTCCAGAGAGTGGGCGGTTAGTTCAGCGGAAGAACGCTTCGTTGACACCGAAGAGGCCAGTGGTTCAACTCCACTACCGCCCACCATTTTTTATGCTATAATACCTGTATGAAGGTAGAACTTTTATCATATACCCCTGAGCCTGATAGAGTAGTGGCAATTTCTGCAAGGCTGTGTTACAGTAAGATTGGTATCTCTGAGCTTGCGGAAAAGCTTACCGATGATAAGATTAAAGACCTTTTAAAGAAACTTGAATCTTCAGGACATCTTTCTCCATTCGAACATGCCAATTTTACATTTGGAATAGAGGGGATTTCAAGGGTTACATCTCACCAGCTGGTCAGGCACAGGATAGCCAGCTATTCTCAGCAGAGCCAGAGATATGTAAAGATGTCTAATGGAGAGATTGTTATACCTCCTTCTATAAAGAAGAATTCTTCTGCATCAGAACTTGTCTATAATCTTAATGACATGGCTATGTCTGTATATAATAAACTCATACAGCTAGGAATCCCGGAGGAGGATGCCAGATATATATTACCCCAGGGTATAACTACCAAGATTATTGTTACTATGAATGCCAGAGAACTTCTGCACTTCTTTAATCTTAGATGTTGTCTCAGGGCTCAGTGGGAGATAAGAACAATGGCAAATCTTATGCTCAGAAAAGTAAAGGAGGTTGCTCCTATCATATTTGAAAAAGCTGGTCCGTTTTGCTTCAGTGGACCCTGTCCAGAAGAAGGTCCCTGTCCTCTCAAAAAATGAAATTTATTATAGACAGGTTTGAAGGGGATATCGCGATACTGGTTAATGATATAACCCTTAATCTTCCAAGGTCTATTCTTCCTGAAGAAGCTAGAGAAGGAGATGTCATTTCTATTGAGATAAAAATAGATAGGGAAGAGACAGAGAGGCTTAGAAAAGAGGTAGAAGATAAGCTTAAAAGTCTGAAGGGTAGAGAAGAGAAGGGGGATATATGGCTGTAAAGAGAATCAGAAATATCATAGTCATCATCGGTATAGTTGTCCTTATAATAGCTGGGTTAGGATTTAATAATGGATTATTATTTAATGCCGATGTAAGAATATTTGTTCTTGATGTGGGGCAGGGAGATAGTATCCTGATAAAGGCTTTTGATAAAAATATACTCATCGATGCTGGTCCTGATAAAAATCTTGTTGCAGATAGATTGAGGTTATTTGGAGTGAGAAATTTATCTATTATTATAGCCACACATCCTCACAGTGACCATATAGGTGGAATGGTAGATGTGGTTGATAGATATAGACCCGAATACTATTTAGATCCAGGCATCCCTCATACTTCAAAAATCTATAGGACGCTTCTGGATAAGGTAGAAGAGAAAAAGTTAAAATACATAAGACCAAGTGGTCAAACCATTCATATCCAGTCTGCAGAACTCTTTATCTTTCCGGTACCTGATGGTATAAAGAATATAAATAATGGGTCTGTCGTAAGCAGGTTGTCTTATAAAGATTTCAGTATGCTCTTCTTGGGTGATGCTGAGTTAGAAGAACAAGCCTTTATTATGAAGGTAAATGGAGAGAAATTAAGCAGTAAGATAATGAAGGTCTCTCATCATGGGTCTAATAATGGAACCGATCAGAGACTCCTTGATGCAGTAAGACCTGAGGTATCTATTATTTCTGTTGGTAAAGATAATCCTTATGGACATCCACAGAGAGAGACATTGGAACTCATGGAGAAAAACGGTATAAAAGTGTACAGGACGGATAGGGATGGAGCTATTGCTATACTTTCTAATGGTGACCTCTACAAGATTATCAGGGAACAGGGTTCTATAATTGAGAGGGTCATGTTTATTATTCTCCAGATAAAGGAGTTTATATCAGGAGGGATATAAATGTTAATTACTCCCCTTTATGAATCTCATAAAAATTTAAATGCTAAATTTATAGACTTTTATGGATGGACTATGCCTCTCTACTATACGGGTGTGATAGAAGAGGCAAAAGCTACCAGATCTAATGCAGGTGTATTTGATATATCTCATATGGCAAGATTTTTAATAACTGCCCCATCTATAGATTTTTTTGATAGATTATTTACAAATGATCCCAGAAGACTTCTCCCAGGAAAGGCACATTATACCCTGCTCTGCAGAGAAGATGGTGGAATCCTGGATGATACAGTACTTTCAAGATTGGATGATAATCATTTTTTACTCATAGTTAACGCCTGTAATCATAGAAAGATACTGGATTGGTTAAAAGAACATAGTACAGATGAAGAGATAAATGATGTTACAGGAGAACTCAGTTGTATAGCTATTCAGGGTCCTAGGTCCAGAGAGATTGTCGAGAAATTGCTGAGGGTCGATCTGTCTGGTCTGAAAAGATTCAATCTTGTTAATTTGAACAGTATAATTATATCCAGAACAGGTTACACTGGAGAGGATGGCTTTGAGATCTTTGCTCCTCCACAGATGATAATGTCCCTATGGAACAGGTCTTTAGACCTTGGGGGGATTCCCTGCGGATTGGCGACCAGAGACCTGTTGAGACTGGAGGCAGGGTACTGTCTTTATGGGAATGAGCTGGATGAAAATAGAGACCCAATAACTGCAGGGTTAGAAAGATTTGTGAGATTTGATGGTAGAAAATTTACAGGTTCAGAAAAACTCAAAAAAATTATTTCTGATGGGTTAAAGGAGAAACTGGTCTGGTTCAGGATTCAGGAGAAAGTCATACCCAGAAAGGGTGATGAGATCAGATATCAGGGGAGGAGGATTGGGACGGTTACATCCGGTAATTATTCTCCCCATTTTGGATCCGGCATAGGTATGGGTTATGTTGAATATAACCTTGCTTCAGCTGGAAATAGCATAGAGATAGTTATAAGAAATCGGTCCAGAATTGGGATTATATCAAGACCAGGATATACTCCGTGATATAATATAAATATGAGTATATCACAAAGGGTAAAAGAGAGGGTAGATATAGTTGATCTTATATCCTCCTATGTTAAATTGACAAAGTCAGGGAGGAATTATATTGGATTATGCCCTTTCCACGATGACCGTAATCCGTCTTTTACTGTAAGCCCTGAAAAACAGCTTTTTTATTGTTTTGGATGTAAAGAGGGCGGAGATGCGATAAAATTTTTGATGAAGATAGAGCATCTATCGTATAGAGAGGCTCTTATCCAGCTTGGAAAGAGGGTTGGTATAGAGATAGATGATTCAGGGGATGAGAGTAATGGTGGAATTAGAGAACTATACAGGACCAATGATCTGGTCACCAGATATTTCCACTATATACTTATGGAGACACAGTATGGTAAGACTCCAAGAGAGTATCTTGGTAAAAGAGGGATAAAGAAGGATACAATCGAGACATTTAACCTTGGATATGCTGTATCCAGCTGGAATGCATTACAGAAGTTCCTGGAGAAGAAAGGTGTAAGCCTGGAGACACAGGAGATGTTAGGACTTATTATAAGAGACGCAGAGACAGGTAGAATATACGATAGATTTAGAGACAGGATAATCTTTCCCATTATTGACATAACTGGACATACTCTGGGTTTTGGTGGTAGGGTTTTGGATGATTCTTTACCGAAGTATATAAATACCCCGGAGACATCCATATTTAAGAAGGGGCATATACTTTATGGTTTATATCAGACAAGAGAAGAGATAATGAAAAAAGATCAGGCTATTATAGTCGAAGGGTATATGGATTGTATATCTCTCTACCAGGCAGGAATAAAGAATGTGGTAGCTTCTATGGGGACTGCTTTTACCAGAGAACAGGGGTTAATTCTGAAGAGGATAGCCAAAGATATTGTAATTGCCTTTGATGCCGATACCGCCGGAGATATAGCGGTAATTAGAGGGGCGAGTGTTTTAAGGGAAGTCGGCTGTAATGTACGAATAGCCAGATGGACAGTATTTAAAGATCCGGATGAATTTGTTCGTAATCAGGGACCAATAGTTTTTTTGGAGGTAATAAATAAAGCCAAGCCATTCCTGGACTATATGTTAGACCTTCTTATTGCCAGATATGATATATCTTCTGTTGAAGGTAGAATTCAATTCTTTCAGGAATTTTTCCCTCTTTTAAGGAGTGAGTCCCATATATCTGTTCAGAGGTCCTATCTGGATAAGATTGCAGATCTGGGGAAGATACCCCCAGAATTACTCTACAGAGAGTTTGACTTATTCTATGTATCAAGGAAGAAAGAGTTTGAAGTTACATCTGTCTCTGCTTTGAGCTGGATGCAAAAGGGAGATAGAGATGCCCTGAGAGAGGGGCTGGAAAGACAGTTATTGGCGTTTGCCCTTAATGATGTAAAATTCCTTAATATTATTAAGCAGACCTTTCAACCTGATGTATTTACTAATAAAGAATATAGGGATATATACGAGAGCCTTTTGGAATGGAATTTTGAGGAAGAAAGTTTTGAGATTAAGGATGATAAGCTGGCAAGTATAGTGGCTCAAATAAATATGTCTGAAGACATAGAATTTTCTGAAAATGTTCTTAACGATACTATAGATAGATTAAATGCTATAATATTACAGAAGAGAAAGGATGACCTTTCAGAAGAATTGAGATTAGCTGAGAGGGAGGGTGATATAGAGAGGGTTAAGGAGCTGGTTATTGAAATCCAGGATTTGAAAAAGAAGATTTTTAGCATAGGGGAAAGGAGAATGTTGGTAGATGGATGAAGATATTAAAAAAGAAGGAAAATTTCCGGAGGAAGATTTTAATTCAAATGTAGAAACTCTTGTTGATAAGGGAAGGTCTCAGGGTTTTGTAACCCATGAAGATATCTTGAAAGCTATGCCAGGAGAGGAGATAGATATAGACCATCTGGATTATCTCTATAAGCTCTTATTAAATCTTGGCATAGAGGTTGAAGATGAGGAAGAGATGAAAAATCTGCCTGCTGAACCGGAGAAACCTGAGGAAGAGATAGAGGTTGAAGAATCAATCCCCTTAGATGATACGGTAAGGCTTTATTTAAGAGAGATTGGTAAGATACCCCTCCTTACACCAGAAGAAGAGGTGGAGTTATCCAGGAGGGTGAAAGAGGAGAATGATCAAGCTGCTAAGGATAGACTTATAAACGCAAATCTCAGATTAGTTGTCAGTATAGCCAAGAAGTATATAGGTAGAGGACTTTCTTTTCTGGACCTTATTCAGGAAGGTAACCTGGGTTTGATGAGGGCGGTAGAGAAGTTTGATTACAGAAAGGGTTATAAATTTAGCACTTATGCTACATGGTGGATAAGACAGGCTATAACCAGGGCTATTGCAGATCAGGCCAGGACAATTCGTATCCCCGTTCATATGATAGAAACTATAAATAAATTGGTTAAGAATTCTCGCCAACTCTTACAGGAGCTTGGGAGAGAACCCACTATTGAAGAGATAGCAGAGAGGATGGAAGTCCCTCCTGAGAAGATTGAGGAAATTATAAAAACAGCTCAGGAACCAATTTCCTTAGAGACTCCTATAGGGGAAGAAGAGGATAGCAGATTGGGAGACCTCATAGAGGATACATCTGCCATAGCTCCTGCAGACACCGCATCTCAGCATTTACTCTCGGAGGAGATCCAGGACTTGTTAGAGGGATTATCACCCAGGGAGAGGGATATCTTGGTTCTCAGATTTGGTCTTGGAGGAGAGAGACCTCATACATTAGAAGAGGTAGGGAAAAAGTTTAATGTGACAAGAGAGAGGATCAGGCAGATAGAGGCTAAGGCTATTAGAAAGTTAAAGCATCCCAGCAGGGCGAAAAAACTTAGAGAATATCTGGAAGGCTAGATGGGTATAATAGTTCAGTTTGGTGCAGGGAACGTCGGTAGAGGTCATATCGGTCATATATTTTCCAGGGCGGGTTATAAGGTTGTTTTTGCAGATGTTGATGATGAGCTGATCTCTTCTCTGAGGAAGAGTGGATACTATATAGTAAGACTCATAGGTAACTCTATAAGGGAAGAGGTGGTGGACAATTTTGAGATATACCACATAGAAAAGGACAGAGAGATACTTACGGGGTATCTTTCACAGGCGGATATTATCTCTACTGCGGTGGGACCTAATATATATCTCTCTCTTGCTCCAATTATAGCAGAAGGGATTAAAGGACATGTTCCTGCTCCTGTTAACGTTATAGCCTGTGAAAATTTTTATCGTTCTACAGAAAGATTAAAGGGAGAAATCTTTCGATATCTTTCTCCTCTGCCGGACTGGCTCGGATTTCCCAATGTGGAGATTGGTAGAATTGTACCCCCCAGTAAGAGAGGGGAACTTACTGTAAGTGTAGAGGATTACAATGAGTTTCTGATAGAGAAATCTGCCTTTGTTGGTCCTCCTTTAAATATAGATGGACTTGAGTTTATAGATAGATTTGATCTCTTTTGGAAGAGGAAGATATATACATTAAATATGGGGCATGCGATATTGGGATATCTTGGATATCTGAAGGGTTATATAAATGTCTCACAGGCTATAAGGGATGAATGGATAAGAGGGGTACTGATTGAGGCTTTTAATGAGGTTAAAGAGTTGCTATTAAAGTTGGGTCTGGATAATAAGGATATTGATGGATACCTGGAGACACTCTTAAAAAGATTTGTCAATGAAAACCTAGGTGATACTGTATATAGAGTTGGAAGGGACCCGATAAGAAAGCTTGGACCGGAGGATAGACTTGTCGGTCCAGCTTTAGAGTGTGATAAAAATGGATTGCACTATGATAATCTTGCTATCGGTATAGCAGGAGCACTGTTATTTGATTATCCAGAGGATAAGATGGCGTCAGAATTACAGAGTAAGATTAAAAAGGACGGATTAGACAATGTTTTAGAGGAGATATGTAAGATCTCTCCTCAATCTAATCTAGGTATTAAGATAAAAGAACAGTATGATTCTTTAAGAAGACTTTTTGGTAGATGAGTATTCCTGATTATAATAAAGTTCAGCTTGCCAGGAGTATTCTTTCTGAGATAGTTTCTATTTCCAGAAGAAAAATTACTATAATGGAATTCTGTGGAACTCATACCCATTCTATTTTCAGGTCTGGTATCAGAGATATTCTCCCTGAAAATATTACCATGTTATCGGGTCCTGGATGTCCTGTATGTGTAACCGATAATAGAGATATAGATTACTGTATATCTTTATCATCAATGCCGGATACCATAATAGCGACATTTGGTGATATGATAAGAGTTCCTGGTAGTTTAAAGAGCCTTCAGGATGTAAGGGCAGAGGGTAAAGATATAAGAGTGGTGTACAGTAGTATGTCTGCCTTAGAGATTGCAGAGAATAATCAGGATAAGAACGTTATATTTTTGGGGGTAGGATTTGAAACTACCGCTCCCACCGTTGCTGGGTCTATTATTGAGGCTGAAAAGAGAGGTCTTGACAATTTTTTCGTATATTCTATGCATAAACTTACACCTCCGGCGATGAAGGCAATCCTCGATTTGGGAGAGGTAAAACTGGATGGGATACTTGGTCCCGGGCATGTCAGCACTGTTATAGGTTCAGAAGCCTGGAACTTTCTGGCAAGAGATTACGCTATACCTGTATCAATAGCAGGTTTTGATATCATAGATATACTTCTCGGGATAAAAATGCTGGTGGAGATGATTGAAAAAGGGGAGCCAAAAGTTATAAATACGTATCTGAGGGCGGTAAAACCGTCGGGTAATCGATACGCCCTGGATATAATGAATGAGGTATTTGATGTTACAGATTCATACTGGAGAGGGCTGGGAATGCTTCCATATAGTGGATTGAAAATTAGAGAAAAATACAGGAGATTTGATGCCAGCGTACAATTTCCTGTAGAGGTCAAAGAGTGCGTTGAAAATAAGAT
>Ga0255345_1002881_pt1 | contig 21006 bp, 17 predicted proteins | sample wastewater_treat_6_FD_192415 | JGI IMG/M metagenome (GOLD analysis project Ga0255345, IMG submission 192415) | Wastewater microbial communities from Lulu Island WWTP, Vancouver, Canada - plant20 | ecosystem: Engineered > WWTP > Wastewater > Unclassified | place: Canada: Vancouver, British...
CGCGGCGTGCATTTGCAGATCTCTTACGCCTCTGATCTGGTCAACGACGGGTTTTACCGATATTTCAATGGGGAATTGACCAGCATTGAGCATCGCGACGGCAGAATTGAAAATATTGACCCCTGGCAGAATTCGGCAACGGTCGCCTTGCAGGTCTATTTCTCACTGCAAATGGATCAGGACGAATACGCTCACGCGATCGGGCCCGAGGGTTATGCCAAAACCTTTAAGGAGCTTTTCGGTGACCCCTGGAGCAGAAACCTGACGGTATTGCCCGGCAGCCTAAACCAGCCCGACTTTATTTTGCCTTTCACAGCAGGAACCGTCTGGGCTTATACGGGAGGTCCGCACACGGGCTGGGGCACGCGCAAACCCTGGGCAGCGATCGATTTTGCCCCTCCCAGCAAGACTCAGGGCTGTTTCGAGACGGAACAATTCGCGGTAGCGGTAGCGGATGGGGTCGTCGCGCGAATTGATCCAGGCACAGTCATGCTCGATCTGGACGGCGATGGGGATGAACGCACCGGATGGGTTCTCCTTTACCTGCATGTGGCGGAAGAAGGGCGGGTGAAACTTGGAGATGTGGTCAAGAAAGGCGATATTATCGGACATCCGTCCTGTGAAGGCGGTCGGTCAACAGGTACGCACCTGCATATCGCGCGCAAGTACAACGGGCAGTGGATCCCGGCGGCGTCAAGCGTTTTGCCTTTTGTCATGAACGGTTGGGTGCCGGTTGATGGTGCTGCTGCCTACGAGGGCACCTTGGTCAAGGGCAATCAGGTCGTGCGGGCAAGCGTCTTGTCAGATTCGCAAAGTTTGATCCCAGCCCAGCATTAGGCTTTATTGCCTGAAATACTTCAAAAGAAGAAAGTTTAGGTCAATCGGGTTTGCCTGTTGGAGCGCATCAAAGAAGTCTTTCTGTGTCGTAATGGCATATTGATTTTTTTCAACGTAATGCTTTAGCGCGGATAAAAAGTTCTCTTTTCCAAGGTTTTCCGATAGTTCCTGCATGAAGATCGCGCCGTTGAGGTAGACCGAGGCGCGGTAGTTTTCGTAGCTGCCGGCTTGGTAAATACTGTTGTTGACGTAGCCGCTGTGTTCGTGCGCGTAAACGCGATTGTCCCACCACCACTGCAGGTATTCGGGGTGGTAGCGTTCATAGAACAGCGATTCGCTGTAAGTGGCGATGGCTTCATCCAGCCAGGGCTCAAGCGCCTGATCGTTGCCAACCAGGCTGTAAAACCACTGGTGCGAAAGCTCGTGGGGAATCAGGATGGTGAGGTTGTTGAGCGGCGTGCCGTCGTAAAAGTCGATGATCTTATTGGAGAGCAGTACCATGCCGTCCATTTCCATGTTGTGAAGGAAATCTGCTGAAACGATGACGACGCGCTCGCGCGGGTATTCACCAAAAAGCTCTGAAAAGAGATCCATGGCTTGCGCGGCGATCTGGGTGATGGCGCTGGAATTTTGTATCTGGTTGGAGAAGACATAAGCCTGGATCAGGAGATCATTGTGCTGGATCTCCTCAAGGTGATATTGATTTGAAATTGAGAAGGCGATCGCGCGCGCTTTGGGCAGCTCGTAGCGGGTGCCGTTTTCCATGGGGATCGGGCTGGCGCCGGTCGCGATCAGGAGATTGGGCGTGTTCCCGACCAACTGGAAGTTGACGGTGAAGTCGGCGATCTCGTTAACGATGTATTCGCCGACGACCATGTTGCTGGCGTCGATAAAGGGCTCGTGGGCGAGCCAGCCTCCGTTTTGGTCGCGGGGCGGGATGTATGGGTACCAGTTGCTCAGATTGGTCTGGCGGTCGGTAAAACCGAGCGTGCCCTCGCGGTTGGGCAGGTTCAGGGTATAGCTCAGGTTGATCGTCAGGCTTTCGTTTGCTGGCAATGGCTGGGAGAGCGTGAGGGTGGTTTTTATGCCATCTTCTGAGCTTGAGGCGATCAGATCACTCTGAAGGCTGGTTTGATTGTAGACCCCTGGGAAGAACCTTGGTGGAATTACAAGCAGGATCTCATTTAGGGGGAAGTCAGACTTGTTGAGAAAGAAGATCTCTTGCTCGACCTGCAGAGTATGCTGCGCGTAGTCGAAAAGAAGGTCGAAGTGGTATTGTGAGTGTTTTTCCTGGACCGGTTCCGGCGTTGCTGTGCTGGTCGGCTCTGGCAGTGCTTCTTCCGTAACGCTGAGGACCTGGCTTTGAGGGGTGGGCAGCTCTGGGATGAGCGTTGCTTCGCTTTGCTTTCCGCAGGAAGTGAGCAGGAGTAAGGCTATCAGAATGAGGAAGATCGACCTTGTTTTCATGGTTTGGATTTTACCAGTAATGCTGGGAACCTGTGGTTTTGACCAGCAATTCTCACTATGATGAGGATGCTCGTGGTCTCCCGACCACGAGCGAACGGTTTGATTTGGTCAAGATTTTTTTGGTAAATCCAGTGTAGGGAAGACACCTGTGCCCGTCAGGGTATTCCACGGTCTCCCGTTTGCGGGCAGACATAACCTGACGTAGACAGGTGGCAGTCTGCCAATAGGTAACATCCGCTCATCCAGAGAACCCTGTGTAATGCACACAGGGCAGGCTGAGCTCGGGACGCAAGCGGTCCACCACTACGTGGTACCCCTTCTCCCAGGTGAGAAGGCTTAAACGCGGGCGGACGTGGAAGTCCGCCCCTACACGACCCAGAAACGCGGGCGGGTATACCCTGACGGGTACAGGTGGCAACCCGACTACACCTGTAAAACAGGTGAGCAAAAAACAGTCGAAAATTTGACTGCTTTTTGCTCTAAAACAACCACCTCAAATAATCAATGACTTACAATCTCGTTTTCTTTACAAACCATAATTGTGCGGGTTGACGGGAGAACCGTTATAGCGTAATTCAAAATGGAGATGTGAGCCTGTTGAGTTGCCGGTCGAGCCCATGTATCCAATGGTTTGTCCTCCTGATACAATATTGCCGCATCCAACATTTATTCCACCATCCATCAGGTGAGCATACAGGGACAGATAGCCATTGCCGTGGTTGATCACGATGGTATTTCCATAACCGCGATCAGACCAGCCCGCGTATATGACAACACCTGTATCTGTAGCAAATATGCTGTCTCCCGTTTTACCGGCATAATCGAGCCCGTTATGCACCGGTGGATTGAACTCGTAACCACTGATCTCGCGCGTGAAGGTTGGCAGCTGGAAAGCGCCGCTTCCGACAGCCCATGCCGTGGTATTGCAAGCGAAGGCGCCCAGGTAGGACACATTGGGGTGTTTCCCAGCCGGATCTGCGGGATCTGACACTGCTCCAACCCAGGTCGGGATCGAGCCTCTGCCGCCAGGGACGTAAAAGAAGGTACCGGTCTTGATCTTCGGCAGGCTGTATTCGCCAATCGCATTGACATCGACATCGTTTAGCGGCTCATTGAGAATATCATCCGGCGTCACACCATAGATCCGCGAAACGGTGTTGAGCCCTTCGCCATATAGCCAGGCGTGATAGACACCGTCTTCAGGCAGGATAATCAATTTCTGACCAGGATAAATGCCATCAGGCGTATCTCCGATCAGGTATCGGTTGGTCCAAAGGATGGTTTCTGGTTCCAGATCGAATTTTTCAGCAACAGTAAAAATAGTATCTTTTTCAGCAACCTCATAAGCGATGATCTCGCTGCGGGGAGCAGGGTGGCTTTCCGCAGTGCCTAGGGGGAGGCTGTTCATCTTTTCAACCGCGGCGTAGTAGAGCAAGGTATCGCTGGCAAAATAATTGGGCATTGTGCCGCCTGGAATCACCAGACGCGTGCCAGGCTGGATGTTTGGCATCGAGTACGAACCAATTGTCGCCGGATCCAGCTTGTTGCCTGGGTAATTGACGATATCTTCCGGAGTTACGCCGTAATATTTGGAAACGGCACCCAAGCCTTCTCCAGCTGACCAGACATGATAAACACCATCGACCGGCAGAATATAAATTGTCGTGCCGGGGATGTAGTTGCGGATGTCGTCCTCAAGCTCATAGCGGTTTGCCCAAAGGATGGTTTCAGGCCAGAGCCCATAGAGTGAGGCAATTGAGGAGACGGTTTCGCCTTCCTGAATTACGTGTGTGATCACTTCGCTTCTTGGTTCAGGCGTGGCAGGTTGGGTGGCAAGCACGGCTTCGACAGTTGGCATCGGCGCCAACGTTGGCAATTCTTCAAAATCGTGAATTACCTGGGGATTGCCAAGAGTAAATTGGACATCTTCGCTTGGTTCTGGCTCAACATCAGCGGTTTTTTTGCCTTGGATGAACCAGATCAAAAACAAAACCAGTGCCAGCACGACCATGACGATCGCAGCGATCATGCCGCTTTGTTTATATACTGGAGGTGTTGCTTTTGAAGGGCTTTCAGTTTCGGGTTGATGGTTGATCGATTCAAGTTCTTCAGGAACTTCCAAGTTGTTATTATTTTGTTCGGTCATAGTTACTCCATTTCGGCATAATAATCAACAATTTTGAGGCTGTCAAGTTTGAATGCCTTCCGGATTCGCACTAAAGTTTAGTTTTGGAAATATTTAGCAAAAATCGGGCTAAGGTCAGCATTGCTATGCCGGGCAAAAGCCGACTCAAAATCAGCCCTTGTGGCGATTCGGTAGGTGTTGGCGTAGGCATAATCTTTGAGCGCGTCGAAGAAGGCGCCATCACCGACTGTTTGACGGATTTCGTGCAGGAATTTTACGCCCTGAAGATAGACCGCGTTGCGATAGGGGATGTATCCGCCTTCGATCCAAATATCGGAATCAACGTAGCCTACCGGGGCTGGTTTGGAAATGCGCACATGCCACCACCAGTCAAGAAAATCAGGGTGGTAACGCTCGTAATAGAGGTATTCAGAATAAGTCGCCAGAGCCTCATCCAACCAGGGTTCGAGGGCGTGATTGTTGCCAATAAAGCCATAGAACCACATGTGGGCAAGCTCATGCGGGGTCATGATGGTGAGATCGGTATCCGGATTGCCGTTGTAAAAATCGAAAATGCCATAACTGATCATGATCAGCCCATCCATTTCCATATTATGGAGAAAATCGCCGACGACGATGGAAACAAGCTCGCGTGGGTAAGGGTACCAAAGTTCGCCAAAAAGTTTCATTGCCTGGGCACCGATATCCACAACCTGTTTTCCCTGCTCGATCTGGTTCATAAAGACGTAAGAGCGGATCGTAACGCCATCCTGGACGACCTCGTGTTCAAAATAACTGTCACTGATCGAAAATGAGAAGGCACGGGCGTTTTCGAGACGGTAAGAATACTTGCCGTCGGCTCCCTGAGCGGGGGCGCTGGCAGCCACTTCGATCAGTTCGGCGTGACTTGTGAGGGTCAGGTTGACCTCGAAATTGGAAAACTCGTTGACGATCGATTCGCCCACGATAATGTTGTCCTGATCGACCACGCGCGGATAGGCAAGCCAGCCGTCCTCTTCATCAAAGGGCGGGATGAAGGGATACCAGTCGGAGAGGTTGGCTTGTTGGTTGGTGTAGCCGTAAATGCCCTGATGTTCGGGCAAATAGAGACGGAAACTGAGGTTGATATGGGTCAGCTCGAGTGGCTGTAAGGGAGAAGTGAGCGTAACCCAGGTGAAGATGCCATCTTCCCGGAAGCTTTCAACACGATCACCAGTCAGACTGTATTGGTCATAGCTGTTCTCGAAGTTGCGGGGAGGTACCAGGAGCAGAATCTCGCTCATAGCTTGCTCGCACTTGTTCGTGTAGATAATCTGTTGGGTCACCGAAGCAAAATGCGAATAATAATCAAAGATTAAGTCCAATTTATAGAGGGTGGGATGCTCGGGTGGGGGTGGTAATAGAGGGACAACCACCTCAGGCAAAGTTGCTTCGGGTGTGGGAGTTGATAATTCATGGACGTCTGTTGCTGTTGGCACAGGCGTAGGGCTTGCTTCCGGCTTGCCACAGGCAGCCAGCAAAAGAAGAATCAGGATGAAGACGAAGATGCGTTTGGTAATTTTCATGCTAAAAACATTTTACCAGTTATTTGGGATTCTATTTTTAGGGCTTGATCAGCCATTTGTTTATTCAGGACGAAAATCAAAGTTATACATAGACCTTCTTAGTGGGATGATAGTGAGAGGTAGGCAAAAAGCCTGTTTAAACATAGCAATGCTAAACGGAATTGCTCTGTGTCAGCTTTTGTTCCAATTTAGATCTGAAACCACTCTTCATAAAATCCATTTACGGTTGATGTTGTATCGACAGATCAAGAATAGCAACACTGCAAATACTAGTAAGGCTCCAAAAGATAGTAAGGGAGGAAGAATGTTGGCTCCCATGATTATGCCTTTCAGGATATCGGTCCCGTAAGTGAGCGGCAGACAAAATGAGATAGGTCGTAGAAAGAGAGGCAAGCTTGAAATTGGTATAAACAGTCCGCAGAGAAAAAGCATTGGAAAACGGAAGAAGTTTGAAAAGGTCTGTGCTTCAAAGACCTGTTTGGCTGATACCGCAATTAACAGTCCAGTTAATGACGATGTTATGGCAATCAGCAAAACTGCGAGCAAGAGCATTCCCCAGTTAACTGCACTCAAATCGATAAAAAAACTTGCGAAAATGACAGGAACAAACGCATTGAAAATTCCGAACAGAATTGTTCCCGCTATTTTCGCCAGCACCATGAGGTTTAAGCTTATAGGTGCCAGCAGCAACCGCTCAAATGATCTGCCACTTCGTTCAAAGGTTATAGTAACAGCAAGCATGGAGGTTGTGCCAAACAGAACACTCATGGAAATAAGACCGGGCAGTAACTCCAGAATATTACCGTCTGGAGAACGAATGAGCTGCATCAGTGACCACGAAAGAGGGAAGATGATACCCCAACTAATGTTTGGCGGTTTCAAATAATAGTTTCTAATATCTTTCTTTAAGATATTCCAAAAAGCGATCCAGCTTTTCATCTGAACCCTGCCTTTTCCTTGTCTTTTTTCAGCACAGAAGACTCAATGCCGGTCAGCTTGACAAAGACATCTTCTAGGGAAGGGCGCAGTTCTCGTGCCTCATATACTTCAATCTTTCTATCATGGAAAAAGTTCATGACCGGGAATAATGGAATTCGCTGCTCTGATAGCATTACAAGAGAATGATCAGAATGAATTTCAACTTTACTTCCCATAAAATGCTTATGTAGTTCGATGCTAACGTCTCGGGCATTTTTATCCGTAACTAATTGGATAGCATGACCATGAGAAACGCTATCCATCAGTTGAGGAATGGTGCCTGATGCAACAATTTGACCCGCTGTTATAAAAGCAATCCTGTCACAGATTCGCTCTGCCTCCTCAATATAGTGAGTAGTGAGGAAGATCGTGGTCCCGTTCTTTTTCAAGTCCACGATCATATTGCGAATTTGCCTGGAACTCTCTACGTCAATTCCTGTGGTTGGTTCGTCCAGAAACAAAACTTGTGGCGAGTGGATAAGCGCTGCCGCAATTGTGAGCTTGCGACGCATTCCTTTGGAATAGGCTTTAAAGGGACGCTTGCCTGCATCTTTCAGCCTGAAGAGCTCTAAAAGTTGGTGAGCCTTTGACTCTCTTTCCTCCTTGCGCATCCCATAAAGCGCCGCACAAAAACATAGATTTTCAAACCCGTCCATCTCATTGTAAAGATTACTTTCATCTGGGACGAGTCCCATAACAGCTTGGGCTTTTTTCGTCTGCCTTCTTACATCGATTCCATCAACTGTAATTTCTCCAGCTGTTGGTCGGGACAGACCGATGATCATGTTGATAGTAGATGTTTTTCCTGCTCCGTTTGGTCCTAAAAAACCGAATATCTCGCCTTTTTCAATGTCGAAAGAGATATCATCCACTGCGGTGAAGTTGTCATATGTCTTTTTTAGGTTTGAGACACTGACCATTTTCATGATCTTATTATTCCTGGCTGTGATCTACACCGTGGCAAAACTCCTTGACTTCTTCACTGCACTTGCCTTTCTTGGAGCAATCTTTCTTCTCATGGGCAGGACAGTCATCGCGTTTTTCTGGCTGGCAAGTTTCCTGTTCAGTGTCTGCGAAAGCTTTAATGTTCTCTGCGAGTTCATGTAAAACCGGTCGTTTTACGGTATAGTGCATGTAATATCCACGCTTTTCTCCAACGAGCAGGTCTGCTTCTCGCAATACTTTTAGATGCTGAGATATGGTCGCTTCAGTTAGGTTCAGCTCGTTCGCCAGTGCTCTGACACAGTAATTGTGTTTAAGCAGTAGTTTCAAGATGTTCATACGTGTTTCATCAGCGATGGCTTTCAAAATCTTATTCTTATTCATGTTAATCCTCCAGTTATTCAATTAGTTGTTAGCCTAATTGAATTATAGTCGGCGGTTTCGATTAAGTCAATATCTAATCAGGCGCCTGTTGAAAAACAATTAACAAAAATCTTCCGAATGTTAAAGATACATGGTTTAATTAATCCACACCACACACGAAAGGCAATAAGTGCAGATGACAAACCCACGATACATTCAGACAGACCAGGACTCCTTCTTTGGAGAATTCCTTTACAATCAGATCGTACCCGAAAACCACTTTCTGCGTAAACCCGATGCCTTGATCGACTGGACTTTTTACACCAAAAAGCTGACCAGACTCTATAAAGGCGAAGGACTGTCAGGGAGACCAGCCTGTGACCCGGCACTCTTGCTGAGATATCTGCTGATCAATTACCTGTACGATCTCTCCGAAAGACAAACGGAGGTTTATCTCAATGAGAACCTGCCAGCCAAATGCTTTGTGGGCCTGGCAATTGATCAGAAAGCGCCGGATCACTCCACCCTGAGCGTGTACAGGGAGCGATTACGGAGAAGAGGGAAGCTGAAAGTATTCGAAGAGATGCTGGCAGAGATCGTCGAAACAGCCCGCCAACAGGGGGTGCGGTTTGGAGCAATCCAGATCATCGACAGCGTCCACAGTGAAGCCAATGTCAATACGGATAAAGATGACCCGGATGCAAGATGGGGTGTCAAACATAGTCAAAAAGTACAGACACCGGAGGGGAAAGAGGAGCAAAGGACAAATTATTTCTATGGCTATAAAACGCATGTAAGCATGAATGCAGAGAGCAATTTGATCACAGGACTGGAAGTCAGCAGTGGAAATGAATGGGACGGGAAACACTTCACCAGCCTTGTGGATATGGACATGAAACAAGGTTTGCCTGTAAAAATCTATGCTGCCGATCGGGGCTATGACGATGGGAACAATCATTATTATCTGGAATATAAAGGCCTGCATTCCGCGATTTTATTGAAGGATAACCGTCTGAAAAAGAAAGACAGCAATAAAGAGGTCTGGCAGGAAATGGTCAGGACGAAGGAATACCAGCAGGGGAAACGGGAGCGGTATAAGATTGAGCGCAAATTTGGGGAAGCCAAAATGCAGCATGGCTTAGGTCGTTGCAGGTATATTGGCTTGGAGAAGTATGAAGTTCAGGCATACCTTACCGCGATCGTACTGAATTTGAAGCGGATGGTGAAACTGATTAGCGGAGTTGGTTTAAACTGCCCGGTTTATGGAGCATGTTAGTGCTGAGAGAGGGAGGATTGTCGATGTTGGAGGAAAAGAGGTGAAAAAGGAGCTAAAAGACCTGGTAAACCGAAGCTGAAAGGCCCAAAATGGGACTCTGATCTGCTTCACAACTGGAATCAATGGTGCTCCTGTCGAAAATACTACTTTTTTCAACGGTCTCTTGGAATCTTATTATTAGGCACATTGTTTTCTATTAAGTAGTAAGGGGTAGTGCGCTTCGAATCTGTTTAGGTGCCGTAGATACCGTCTTGAAAATCAAGGCGATATCTGCAAATGAAATCTATCATTGCGTTTGTATAAAAGAAAAGTTTTGTACGGTGGACTGTTTGAACCTTGCTAAAACTAAAAGCTGGTGGTTACATCAGGAGAGGTTTTGCTAGGTATAGTTTTAATCTTGTCGCAAGGATTAATCTCAGGCGCGAATATTATACGATTGAGGGAATTTCCCCGTAGCTTGATGCGAGGATAGTGATTGAAAGGATTTTGATTCTGCTTAATCAATCAGACCGTTTTGTTCTTCGATGTACTTTTCCAGGAATTTGCGGTCATTGTCAGTTAAATTTGCTTTTTCGAGCAAATCAGGGCGGTTTTTAAGCGTGCGAATCAATGACTGCTTACGTTTCCACTTGAGTTGTTCTCCTAAATTGCCATTGGTCATGATCTCAGGGACGCTCCAACCACGAAACTCGGGAGGTTTGGTCCATTGTGGATATTCCAGCAAGCCGTCTTCGGAAAAGGAATCGTCATCGGTGGCTTCGTTGTCGCCCAGAACGCCAGGTCGCAGGCGCGCGACCGCGTCCATCACGACCAGTGCGGGCAATTCGCCACCGGTCAGGACATAATCGCCAATGCTGAGCACGTGGGTTGCCAGATGCTGGCGGATGCGCTCATCAAAACTTTCGTAGCGCCCGCAGATCAGGGCGAGATGGTCAAGAGATGCCAATTCCCGCGCGATCAATTGATTGAAGAGCTCGCCTTGCGGACAAAGCAAAATAACCGGGCAGGAGGGCGGCATACCAAGAACACTCTCGACCGCGGCAAAAATTGGTTCGGGTTTCATAATCATACCGCCACCACCCCCATAAGGGGTGTCATCTGTCGTGTGATGTTTGTCTGTTGCCCAATCGCGGATATTGTGGGTGTGAACCTCAACCAGTTCCTTTTGAATGGCACGTTTGAGAATGCTGATCTCAAGGTAGGGTTGAAAGATATAGGGGAAGAGAGAAAAAACATCAAATCGCATGAGTGAATTTTAGACGATTAAGCCTCAAATGGGCAAGTACTCGATCCTAAAAGGGTAAGGTGTTCTGTATGATAGCTGGACTTTTGATTTATAGGAAGATTGTCTACTCAATTTGTATGTGATAATCGTTTATTTTTTTCTTACCGAAGTGTTAAAGGCAAAAACAATTCATATTCAAAATTGATAAGCCGCCCTTTATAAATACCTCTGCCGTTAGTTCCAGCAAATAGCGTTGTTGGGTCCTGAGGGTTGATCGCGAGGGTTCGAACATTGGTGGATGCCAATCCATTATTAGATCCGCTCCAGGTCTCACCTCCATTATCACTTTTGAAAAAGCCATCAAATGTGCCTGCGTAGATCCTTTCAGGGTTTTGAGGGTCAATTGCGATGGCCCAGACATTTCTATTGGTTAAACCATTATTGCACTCGCTCCAGGTTTCACCGGCATTGACACTCTTGAAGACTCCTTCTATTGTTGCAACATAAATCGTTGTGGAGGTCTGTGGATCGACTGCTAGATCCCTTACACCGTTTACGGTCAGTCCATTGCTGGATGAGGTCCATGTCTCTCCTCCATCGATACTCTTGAAAACACCACCAGAAGTTCCAGCATAAACAAAGTCAGAGTTTTGAGGATCGATTGCCATTGTCCAGACAGTAGTGTTTGCTAATCCATCATTTTTTAGGCTCCATGCATTACCACTGTTGATGCTTTTGAAGCATCCTACTCGCGTCCCAGCGAAAAGTGTTGTGGGGCTTTGTGGGTCAACTGCGAGGGCCAGTACTTCATTGGTGCTCAGTCCATCGTTGGATGCACTCCAGGTCTCGCCACCGTTAAGGCTCTTAAAGACCCCTTCATCCTCGGTACCAATATAAAGTGTCGATGAGTTTTGCGGGTTGATTGCGATGGTGTTTACAAAGGGATAGATGTTCAATCCTTCATTGATCGCGCTCCAGGATGTGCCATCATTCCCACTCTTAAAGATTCCTCCGAATTCTGTTCCTGCATAAAGGATTTCAGGATCCAGTGGGTCAAATGAAATTGAATTTACGATGATCGCGCTAAGTCCTTTACTGGATGCATTCCAGGATGCGCCTTTATCTGTGCTTTTGGAAACTCCCCGATACGTTCCCGCGTAAAGCGTTGATGGATCTTGCGAGTCTATTGCGATTGAGTAAACATAAAGAAAAACCATTCCATTGTTGCACTCGCTCCATGAAACGCCACCATCTACACTTTTGAACATCCCTTGTCCATTTGTGCCTGCATAAACTGTTGTGGATGAAAGCGGATCGATCGCAAGAGTTTTTACGTTAGTAGCAGGTATTCCATTGTCGGATAGGCTCCACGTTTCACCACTATTGTTAGTTTTGAAGACGCCTTCAGAAGTACCTGCAAATAACTTGGTTGGGTCTTGCGTGTCTATCGCGAGCGACCAGATCGTACTAACAGTCATTCCGTTGTTAGAGGAGTGCCAAGATCCACCTTTGTTGACAGTCTTAAAGACACGACCATCGAAAGACCCTGCATAGATTATTGACGGGTTTAGTGGATCGATTGCAAGTGTGTTTATAGTGACAGCTCCTAACCCGGTGTTGGACGCACTCCAGGATCCACCTCCATTGGTGCTCTTGAAAACGCCTCCTCCTTCTGTTCCCACGTAAAGCGTTTTCGTGTTTTGAGGATCAATTATTATTGTGTAAATTTTAGTAAATGTTAGTCCGTCGCTGATCTCGATCCATGTTGCGCCCCCATCAACACTTTTCGAGACTCCTCTGTATGTACCCGCATAGAGCGTGGAAGGGGTCAATGGGTCAATCGCAAGTGTAAATACATGATCTGCGATGAGTCCATTGCTTGATGCACTCCAGAATTTACCACCATTGACACTTTTGTAGACGCCACCATTACTTGTTCCTGCATAAAGTGTTGATGGATTTTGCGGATTGATCGTCAGAGTGAGAATAATCCCCCATTCCATTCCGGTGTTTGATTCATGCCAAATAATGTCCTCCTTTGCAGAAACATCTGAAGAAGGAAATAATAAAGCCAAAATGGCTAAAGCAAGAATAATGGATAAAATTCTCTTCATCTCTTCCTCCTGGTGAGCCCTGAGTTATCCTATGTAAATTATAAATGAAAAACATTTAGTAACGTGAAAAAATAACAGATCATGTGTTGTGAAGTCTGTACTTTACGATTTTGCCATTATGTAGGCCGGATTGTGTTCCTGCCCCCTTTTAGGGGTTCAATCCGGCATGCGGTCGCCAATCCGAACATTTTTGTTGAATTCGAAATGTTAGACTCAATCTATTTATGCCGGATCGAACAGCACGATCCGGCCTACAAGGGTTCTTACGCCGGATTTCAAATGCAAAATACCCAAAGGGCACGATGTCTGGCATACATGGTTTCACATTAAGATCAGGCTGGCGATGAACTTGCAACTTATGTTCGTATGAAAACACGTAAATCGAACCCCAAAAGAATTCACTTTCAAAAAGCTAATTTCACCGCCATTTTTGCCTTGTTTGGCTTGCTGTTGGGGTTGGTGATGGCATTTTGGGACTCCCCGGCTTTTGCCCAGCGCTTTAATTTGAGTTCACCAACACCTGCTCCCGAAGAAAAAACATTGCAAGAAACAGGCGCAAGGGAGATCACGGATGAAGAGGCGGAACCGATCTGGCAAGCCTACCTCGAGCGCTATCAGGCAGCACTTCTTCAACATTCGGATGACCCAATGAGTGGTCTGTTCACTCCGGTGCTTGATCAGGCTTTCCTCACGGAAAACGGCAAGAGCGCCGTCCTCTGGCTGGCGCTTCAGGATCAGAATGGATACATCTTGCACACGGAACCGGGATTGGTTCTGGCAAGGCTTAGCGAAGATGGCTGGCGGACAATTCTCCCTGCGGATGAGGATTGGGAAACAAGCCTCGCGGTATTGCCTGAAGACTTGATCCCGGCGGGTTTGCGGGCTGCTGAATACAAGCTGGAGGAACAAAGCACAAATGCGCCCATCTGGGGCTATTACCTGCCTTATGTCGCCGGGACATCCCACAAACTGGAAGGCTCTGTGCTTCATTTTCACTCCTTCCCCGCGCTTGGCTACCCAAGCTGCAGCGAAACTTACTGCCGCTACGCTTACGACTTCACCGATCAGAGTCATTTTCCGCTGATATCCGCGCGGGCTGGCACGGTGATCGCTTCACGGGATTCCTGCGCTGATGGCGATATGCGCTGTACCAATTACATTGTGATTCAGGACGCTGCTGGCGGCGCTTACCAGATCTACCTGCACCTGGCGCACGGCACGATCCCGGACAGGCTCACCAATGGAACTTATATCGGTCGCGGGAACTACATCGGTGATACCGATGACACTGGCTATTCGACCTCCGAACACGTTCATTTTATGGTGGTCAACAGTTTCTATTACGCGGGCGATGGCTACCCCTGGGGACACTCGGTTGACGTCCGTTTCAACGATGTCACCGTCAACAATGGAATTCCGCGCACCTGTTACGAAGTAACGCATTTACCCATTTATGACGGCGCGCGCGATTGTCTCGGCAACAAGGCCGATCCGCTCAATCCGAATAACGACTGGTACCCATCGGGAAATGTCGGCGCCTCACCTCCCAGCGGATATTTGACCCGACCGGCGGATGGGGCAACTGTGCTGCCGGGTACGGGTACGATCATCGATGTTACCGCGCAAACGAGCGATGATGTTGCCGTTGTCCAGGCGGTTTTGCAAGCCAGGCTTGACGGACAGTGGCGGGAGATCGGTCCACGGGTGAGAAATCCATACAGTAACGGTGTGTTCAATTGGGATGTTGATCTGTGCCAGGTAGGTCCCCTCAACGGTCCACTAGAGATCGCACTGAAGTTGTGGGATCATGAGGGGAATGTGGTTGAGCAGCTTTCAAAGAGGACTGTACAGGTCGATCACGCCTGTCCACCGCCATCCAGTCAACTGACTGCGCCAACAAGCTATGACGGAACAGCAATTAAGCTGAATTGGACGGCTACAAGCGCCGGAGTGCCGATCAGCAAGTTCGAATTACAGTGGCGAGCAGGAACCGCTGCCTGGACTGCTGAGCGTATGATCACGCTCCCCGCATCGGCGCGCAGCACCTGGTTTATCGGTTTACCCGGTAAGCAGTTTGGCTTTCGCCTGCGCGCGATCGACGCCAATGGTCAGGCAGAAGCCTGGCCTGCCAATGACGCGGCTGAGATCACGCATACTTTTCCAGCAACCTGCCAGCCCGATGCGGCTGAGCCGGACAACGCCCCAGCGCAGGCTGTTGAGATTAGTTTAGGTAGTCAATACCAACGGAATATCTGCGGTCAGGGCGATGTGGATTGGTTCAAAGCCAAGGTTGGAGGGCTTGAGTATATTCAAATCAGGGCGGATTCCCTGGATGGCGGAGCAGCGGCAAAGATCAGCGTTTACAGTGCGGATGGGAGCATCCTGTTGATGAGCAAGGCTGCTACCTGGCCGGGCCAACACCTGGCAGTTGTGTTGCCGGCAGAGGGAAGGGAGCAGGTTTTGATCAAAGTTGAGTCGGCTTTCCCCAATCTTTCCGGTTCGGCAGTACGCTATGGGCTAAAGGTCGAAAAAACCTATCCGCTTTATTTGCCGAAGATCGATAAAAACAAATAGCTGGCTGTTACGACCGGCATGATAAAAAAAGCTCGTGGTCACAAGGCCACGAGCGAACTGTTCTACTGAATCAGGTTATCGTGTATACTGATATCGGTATTCAGGATAACATTTTTATATCATAACAGATTTACTTTGTCTTAGTTTCTTCCTCTAAAACTCTTGTCTTAAAAAAGCAGATGACGTGTAAAAGAATGATATTAGATAAGTAACAATTGCAAGAACCTGAACTCCTATTCCAATGATTATTAACTGCGTATCAGTAGGATTTTTAAAAATGGTATTCAGCATTGTTATGATACCAATCATCAGTCCAATTCCAATCAAAAGACTGATAATCCCAATCACTTCTGTCCTATCTTTATTATCACGATAAGAAAAAGGAAAAAAGACAGCGCTCATAAATAAGCTAATTCCTATAGACGATGAAAAAATGAGGAGTGTGTCAATATACCTGTCAAATAAAAAACCATATATTGCAAAGAATGATGAAAACAAAATTCCTGTTATCAAAACTCCCACTATAAGAGAAATAGCCTGAGTTATAAATTCACTTTTTACAATATCGCTTCTTTTGATGGGAAACGTCAATATATATTGATCCCATTTCCCCGTATTGTTTTTCCGCAATCTTATAGCTGTACTAAGAGAGAGCCCAACAATGGATAGATACGAATATACCGTTAGTAAGCTTGTATTTCTCTTGCCAAAAACTAAAACTGCAAACCCGATAAAAACGAAAAATATAAGTAAAAGTTTGAAAGTTGATATTATCTTGTAGTGATTATTCCTGATTAGACCAAGCATGGTTTTTTCCTTTCACTAACAATAGCATTATTTCATCTAATGATGTATTGTCTATGATTATGTTTTTATACTTTCTACACATCTTATTCTTGTCAGATACCAAGACGTCAATTTGATGGGCCTTTTCTCTATAGGCTATCATATCTTCCGTTGCAATATTTTTAAAATCCTTTTGAGAGCAACGCATGACCGCGTAGTCATATATCAATTCATCTTTTGTTTTATGTAAAATAATACGCCCTTGATGAATAAAAACAATGTAATCAGCTATTTTCTCCAAATCACTTGTTATATGCGAAGATAATAAAATAGAATGATCCTCTTCTTTCACAAATTCAAGTAAGACATCTAAAATCTCATCCCTCATGATTGGATCAAGACCACTTGTAGCTTCATCCAACAGTAATAGTTTAGGCTTATGGGAAAGTGCCACTGCCATTGCCAGTTTCATACCCATTCCCCTGGAATAGGTTTTTATTTTTTGGCTTTCAGGTAAGTTGAAACGATTCATATATCCTTTATAGATTAGAGAGTCCCAATTCTTATAGATCTTTTCTAAAATGCTTGCAAGCTGTGTGGCTGTCAAATATTCAGGGAAATTATTTCCATCATATACTACTCCTATATGTTCTCTGATATCTGTGTCCTCATCTGACATCTCTCTCCCAAATATCTTTATCGTCCCACTATCCTTTTCTATGGTATTCAAAATACAATTTATAGTTGTGGTTTTTCCCGCTCCGTTTTCTCCGATAAATCCAAGTATATTTCCTTCAGGTAATGAGAAAGATATATCTTTAATTTCAAAGTTTGATGTTGCATATCTTTTACCTACTTTATCTAATTTTAGAATATCTTTCATTTCTAATCTTCCTCCCAATACAGTATCGTTAATAATCTAATGAGTTTATCTAGTGATATAGCATTTTCTTTTGCTAGTTTAATGGAATGCTGTAGATGCTCTTCGATTCTTTTTTGTTGCACTTCTTGATGGAATTCCTTGTTTATGCCTAGAACATAAGTTCCTCTACCTACTTCCGACTCAATGAAACCATCTCTCTGCAATTCTTCATACGCTCTTTGAACAGTAATAACACTTACATGAATTGATTTTGCCAATGCTCTCATCGATGGCAAGGTATCCCCAGTAGCAAGTTCTCCACTCATAATCATTTTTTTTATTTGGGATACAATTTGCTCATATATAGGTTTATCTCTGTTATTGCTGATAATGATGTTCACAAAAAAACCTCTCATTAATGTGCTTATTGTATAAGTGCAATATTACACCCATTTTATGGGCATGTCAAGGTGTAGGCCGGATTGTGTTTGTCAATCCGGCATGCAGTCGCCAATCCGAACATTTCTGTTGGATCCGAAATGTCTGACTCTATCTAATTATGCCGGATCGAACTGCGCGATCCGGCCTACTTGATGGATTAATTTATTTTCTTTTGGAAAACAAGCACGACCCAATCTTCATCCTGCAAGGTGTCGATGTGCTTTAGCCCGACCTCATGGGCAGCTTGGATGACGGATTCTGCCTGGGTTTCCAAAATGCCACCCAAGATCAGGATTCCATCGGTTTCAACCGTATCCGCCAACCCGGTTTCCAGCATTTTAACGAGGATATGCGCGAGAATATTGGCTAAGACCACCGGCGCTTGTTTAAGCTCATCGCTTCGCGCCAAAACATCGCTGTGCGTGCCGACTTCAAAGAGGATCCGCCCAGCCATGCCGTTCAGTTCTGCGTTGCGCTCGCAGGAGGGGATGGTGATCGGGTCATAATCGACGCCGAGGACCTTGTTAGCGCCCAGGCGAACCGCGGCGATTGCCAGAATCCCACTGCCACAGCCGATATCGAGCACGTTTTTCCCCGCGCAGCCGTATTTTTCCAGCCCGATCAGACAAAGCTGGGTGGAAGGGTGGGTGCCGGTGCCAAAAGCCATATCGGGCGAAATGATGATGGGAAGGCGTTCGCCAGCCAGGTCGGGATCGACCCAGGAGGGCAGGACAATCAGGTTCTGACCCAGTTTAAGCGGTTCGTAGCGCGCTTTCCAGGCTTCCATCCAGTCCTGATCGGCAATGATCTGATATTTGACAGCGCCAAGGGGAGCGATCATGCTCATGTGCCAGACGGCCTGGTCGAGCTTTTGACGGGTGTTCTCGATCTGCTCGTCCATCGGGAAGTAAGCCACCACCTGCATATCACCGGTTGGGATTTCTTCCTGCTCGGCGGGATCGAACTCGGTCACGCTGTGAATGAGCACGCCATCGGGCGCGTAGCGTGAAAAAACCTCGGCGACGGCTTCAGCCAACTCGCCGGAACAAACCAAAGATGCTTCCAACCAGCTATCGATCTTATCCACTGAAGGCGTCCTTTATTTTGTCAAAGAAGCTGCGCTCCTGAATTTTGATATCGGTTCCCAAAGTTTTGCCCAATGCCTCCAGAAGTTCTTCCTGCTCTTTACTAAGACTGGTCGGGATCTGAACATTGACGGTCACCAGTTGGTTGCCACGTTCGCTGCGATGCAGAATGGGCACGCCCTTGTCTTTCAGCCTGAAGACCCGACCTGGCTGTGTTCCCGGCGGGATGCGCAGCTTTACATTGCCATCCACGGTGGGAATGGTGATCTCATCTCCCAAAGCTGCCTGAGCCATATTGATCTCCAGCTCGAGCAGGATGTCCGTGCCTTCACGACGGAAAAATTGATGGGGCGCGACATCGACTTCCAGATAGAAATTCCCGTTGGGTCCACCGTTTGCGCCAGGCTGACCCTCACCTACCAGGCGAATTTGATTGCCATCATCGACTCCGGCGGGAATGGCAACTTTCTTCTTACTTGTTTTGCGCTCCAAGCCGGAGCCGCGGCAGTTGCGGCAAGGATCTTCAACCATTTTGCCGCTGCCATTACAGGTCGGGCAAGTGACGACCTGGACCATCGAACCAAAAAAGCTCTGCTGAACCCGGCGGATCTCGCCCTGACCCTGACAGCTCTGGCAGGTCACAGGCTGCGTGCCTGGTTCCGCGCCGCTTCCGTCACAAACCGAGCAGCGCTCATTGCGCGTGATCTCAATTTCTTTTTCAGCACCAAAAACGGCTTCTTCGAAACTTAGTCGGATCGATGAGCGAATATCGGCTCCCCGTCGGGGCGCGTTATGCCGTTGACGGGCGCTGGTGGTCCTGCCGAAGCCGCCCATACCGCCAAAACCGCCCATGCCGAAGAGGCTCTCGAACAGATCCGAGAGGTCCATTTCACCATAATTGGGCATTCCAGAGGTATTGACGCCGGAAAAACCGAAACGATCATAGGCAGCCCTTTTGTCTGTATCACTTAAGACACCATAGGCTTCGTTGATCTCCTTGAATTTCTCCTCAGCGTCAGGGGCTTTATTAACATCAGGGTGATATTGGCGGGCAAGGTTGCGAAAGGCGCTTTTGACTTCATCAGCGCTGGCGCTCCTTGAAATGCCTAATACTTCATAATAATCTCGTTTTTCTGCCATAAATCTTTCCGTTTTTCAAGACAAACACCTGGCGCAACTTTCTGCGCCAGGTGTTTAATTCTAACCGAATATTTTGGGATTAATCAGTATGGGTATACTCGCCATCAACGATATCGGGATCGTCAGATGGGGTTTCGGGTTCCTGCGCCTGGTTGGCGTCGTTTGGCTGGCTGGCTTCCTGCGCGTAGGCAGCCTGACCAACTTCCTGCAGGACCTTCATCAGGTTTTCAACCGCGTTGTTGATCGCGACAGTGTCGTCTTGATCGCGCACCGCGCGGACACCGGCGATGGCGTCTTCCGTTTTTGTTTTGGCATCGGCAGGGAGCTTCTCGCCAAGGTCCTTGATCGTCTTTTCAGCGGAGTAGATCGCGTTGTCGGCTGTATTGCGGGCTTCGATCAACTCGCGGCGTTTCTGGTCTTCTTCGGCGTGCATCTCGGCATCGCGGCGCATTTGTTCAACTTCCTCATCGGTCAGACCAGAGAAGGCGTTGATGGTGATGCTCTGCTGGCGATTGGTCGCCTTGTCTTTGGCGGTCACTTCGAGCGTGTTGTTGGCGTTCATATCGAAGGTAACTTCAATTTGTGGAACGCCGCGGGGAGCAGGCGGGATGCCATCGAGGGTGAATTTGCCCAGGGATTTATTGTCCGCAGCCATGGTGCGTTCACCCTGCAGAACGTGGATCTCGACCTGGGTCTGGCTGTCAGAGGCGGTTGAGAAGACCTGGCTCATGCGGGTGGGGATGGTGGTGTTGCGCTTGATCAGGGGAGTTGCCACGCCGCCGAGCGTTTCGATCGAAAGGGTCAGAGAGGTGACGTCCAGGAGCAGAACGTCGGTGACATCGCCAGCCAAAACGCCAGCCTGAATGGCGGCGCCGATGGCGACAACTTCGTCAGGATTGACACCCTTGTGGGGTTCTTTGTTGAAGAGCTGGCGCACGGCTTCCTGTACGGCGGGCATACGGGTCATGCCGCCTACCAGGACGACTTCATCGATATCGCTGGGTTTCAAACCAGCATCGCTAAGTGCCCGATGAACGGGTTTGAGTGATTTTTGGATCAGATCAGCGGTCAATTGTTCCAGTTTTGAGCGGGTCAGTGTCGTAACCAAATGCTTGGGTCCGGAGGCGTCCGCGGTGATGTAAGGCAGGTTGATATCGGCTTGCATCGTGCTGGAAAGCTCGATTTTAGCCTTTTCCGCGGCTTCTTTGAGCCGCTGCAGGGCCTGG